>Ga0310696_10000401_pt1 | contig 70375 bp, 61 predicted proteins | sample AusTroGonzalo_MG_4_FD_203885 | JGI IMG/M metagenome (GOLD analysis project Ga0310696, IMG submission 203885) | Bovine rumen microbial communities from tropical cattle in Woodstock, Queensland, Australia - Gonzalo_02 (v2) (version 2) | ecosystem: Host-associated > Mammals > Digestive system >...
CGAGTTTGTGGATGCCAAGCTGGTGGAGGGTACGCTGGAGGCGGGTTTCGACTATTACACCGCCTTGACATCGCCATTGGCCAAGGCCATCTACATGATGTTCCTTATCAGCGAGACACATCCCTTCAACGATGGCAACGGGCGCACGGCGAGGGTGATGATGAATGCGGAGCTGTTCAGGGCGGGCGAAGCCAAAATCATAGTTCCCACGGTCTATAGGGAAGACTACCTGCTGTCGTTGCGCAAACTGAGCCGCCAAGGAGAGCCGTCGGCCTACATCAAAGTGATGGAGACGCTGCACCGTTTCGGGCAGACGCTCTGTGGCCGCACCACCGACGACCTGCTGAGGTATCTTGCCGCCTGCAACGCCTTCAAGGAGCCCGAGGAGGCCAAGTTGAGATTCGAATAATTTGACTGAAGTTTCGCATGTTCGGTTTGTGTAGTTTTCGGGAAGTTTGTTGTTGAACGGAGGAGATTCCGCCAGTTCCTGTCGTCACTGGCGGAATGGTGCCTCGCACGCGGGGGGGGGCAAAAGGGGAAAAAAAAGGGCGGCGGAGATGAGTTTTCGGGTATCGGCACTGTTTCTTCCGCCGCCCTTCTTTTTTCCCCTCTCTCGCCCGACAGCACGCACCATTCCGCCGCGAACGCAGTGAGCGAGCGGAATCTCCGACATGAAGCTTTGTGAAGAAGGAATGTGGAAGTGATGCGGAGGCAAAACAATATGCCGCCAAGATGGGATATGATAGCGACACTTACCCGGTGGTTTACTTTAAATCGGACACGACTGGCGAGAAAGCCTACGAAGAGTTCTATATTCCGGGCGAGAAGATAAATATGAACCGCTTCATGGCCTTAGGTGTGGTGGAAGAAACCACCCGCAGGCCTATGCCCGAAGTTAACGCCTTCTTCGAGAAGCTGGAAACTCTTTTTGCTAAGGAAGATTTCACCAAGGCACAGGTGATGGAAGCCATCAAGGAGTTTATCCCCAACTTTGAACACGAGGAGAAGGGGAAGAATCTGGATCAGAAGATGTAGTCTACCCTCAACGCGGGCAAGACTACCTTTACCCCACAACAACCGCACCATCGGTGCCGACAACCGCGAGAGTCCCACCATCCAGATGCTCGACTTCGACCAGTTCCTCTCGGAAGTTCGATACTGCCACCAACTTCAAAAGGATTCCTGTCGCGCGGGTTTATGAGGGAATAAAGTGAGGAAATAAAGAAAAAAATGTTATGTTTTTTACGTAGAAAACAAAACATTTTGTGTCTTTGCACCCGAAAAGGAAATAATGATTACAGGATATGACGCTTGCTAAACAAATAAGAGAGAGGGTTTTGCGACTTGACGAGGGGGGATTATTGGGTGACACGGGCACTGCAAAATCTGGCAGAGAGTAGGTTTGCGAATCAGGCAGTGTTCAAAGGCGGAACGTCGTTGTCGAAGGCCTGCGGTGTGGGCTACAGGTTCTCTGAAGATATTGATATTGCCATCACTTCCGATGATGGGCGTTCGGAAAATCAAACAAAGACTCTGGTTGGCGGCATAGGCAAGGCCATTTTACGATCTGCACTACCTGCTGCAGGATGCGGACTGTCGGGCGTATCTGGAGAGTGAGGAGTTTGTGTCGGACTTTGGGCGGTTGCTCGCAGAAGACCGAGAGCGATTTGCAGAGCCTTCCGGATGGCAGTTGCGGACATTGGCTGAGTCTCCGCTTGTGACGGACTGGAGTGTGGTTTAGTAGGAATATGCAATAAAAGGAAATAATTTTCGATATTCGTTTGCGTAGTTAGACAAAAAATGTCTATCTTTGCAAACGAAATAACAAGTACAAGGAAATGGCAAGCATAGCAAGCTGGATATATGACAAGCCGTTCAGAGGCCGCTACACATTCACGCATGATGAGGTGGTGGCAGCATTCCCGGAAATGAGTGCCGGAAGCATTGCCCGTGCTCTGACAAGGGAGGTGAGCAAGAGTAGGATTATGTCGCCCCTGCGGGGCTTCTACGTGATTGTGCCGGATGAGTATGTATTGCGTGGGGCTGTGCCGCAGTCGTTTTATTTGGATGACATGATGCACCACCTAGAGCGCAAATACTATGTGGCGCTGCTGAGTGCCGCAAATTACCACGGCGCTTCGCATCAGGTCCCGCTACAGTTCAGCGTGATGATAGAACCGCCCGCTATGCGCGACAAGAAAGGGGAGAAGTACCTTACACATTATTTCTGTAAAAGTCATATTCCCGAGGCATACGTGGAAAGACGACAGACCCGGACGGGCTACATTAACGTGTCGTGCCCAGAACTAACAGCCGTAGACTTGATAACGTATCAAGCCAAAACGGGCAGTGTGTCACGAGCCGCCACTGTCTTGGCTGAACTGGTGGAGAAGACGAACTTCGGACGTTTGGGACTGGAGTTTGTGAAGGAAGTGCCGACGAGCAGTTTGCAACGGCTGGGTTATATTTTGGATGAGGTACTGGAGGAAAGTGAAGCGGCAGAATCGGTATATGGTCTGTTGAAGAGTTGCAATGCCGTGCTTCAGTACGTTCCCCTGAAAGCCGGAAAAAGTGGCGACGGATGCGAACGGAATGCGAAGTGGAAGATTGTCGTGAATGAAACGATAGAGATTGACGAATTATGATACCGGTACGATATATTACAGAATGGAGTGAGCAAGCTCCTTGGGTGGAAAATAAGTTTATTGAGCAGGACTTGATTATCTGCCGGGCGCTGGTTTCGATATACAGTGATGCGTTCTTGAAAGAGCATCTGGCTTTCAGGGGCGGTACTGCTTTGGGTAAGTTGTATCTGAAGCCGCAGCCCAGGTACTCAGAGGACATAGACCTAGTGCAAGTGAAGGCAGAGCCCATCAAAGAGACGATAGACCATCTTCGGGATGCGTTGGCATGGTTGGGTGAGCCCGTAGTGAAGCAGAAGAAACATAACAATACGGATACGGACATTATCCTGGGTGCGCAGGTGGCTTATGATCCGCAGGTAGCCTGGGAGAAGGTCCATAAAGAACTGGTTTCGCTGCTGATGAAGGAGAAGTAGTTTTGGGGGGTGCAAAAAAGGACATTTTATGGGGATACCAAATAACGTAACAATCGTGTACAGTCTTGGAAAGCAAAGACGGGGCGTATGCGCCGTTAGGGGAAGAGGAGGTGATTGGTTAGGAACTGCGGCAGGAATGCCGCAGGAAGGGACGCGGCACACGGAGTGGGGGTTTTCTTTTCGCCTGCGGCGAAATGTTTAATTTCACACAGAAAGCACAGAAAGCACAGAAATAGTTTCGCCTGCGGCGAAATAAGAATATCACACAGACCCGATCAAGGAGGAAATGTTTTTTGAAAAGCTCTTTTATTTGTGATTTATTTTGTATTTTTGCAACCGAATTACAAAAACAAAGGTTAAAATGATATTGGAACTTCGTTTGAGCAATATGTTCTCGCTGCGTGGCGAGGTGAGTCTGAACCTCCAGGCGGCACGCATCCAGACACAGAAGGCCCGGGAACTGGAAGGCAATCTGTTTACCGTTGGCGGTGAACAACTGCTGAAGAGTGTGGCGGTGTTCGGTGCCAACGCATCGGGCAAGAGCAACGTGATAAAGGCCATCAGAACCTGTGTGGAGATGATACGCGAGAGCCACAACTACAATGAGGACACGGTGTTCGGCTTCGTCCCGTTCAAGTTCGACGGGTATGACGAGAAACCAAGCTCGTTTTACGTGCGCTTCCTGATGGAAGGCATCGAATACGAGTATTCCTTCACGATGACCCGCACGGAGATTCTGACCGAGCAACTGTTTTACTACCCGAAAGGCAGGCGGTCGCTGGTGTTCAGTCGCGACGAGCGCAAAGGGCTGGAGAAAAAGGACGTGTATGAGTTCAAACTGGTGCTGAAACGCCCCATGGATGTGGCTGCCAACACGTCGAGAAAGACCCTGTTCGTCTCGCGTGCCAGCCAGATGGACCGTGACTTGGCCAAGCAAGTGTTCCGCTTTTTCAGCGACGAGGTGGTGTTGGATTATCATCTTCCGGCAACGGTGTCGATAGAGCAGCTGCTGCGCGAGCAGAAATCGACGTTGTTGGATGTGCTCAGGACCGCAGACAGCGACATTGTGGATATCCAGCTGACAGGCGACCGGCTGAAGACCTACCACCGAAACAATCCCGATGTGGCGTTCGACTTCGAAACCGAGGAGAGCGAGGGTACCAAGACCCTTTTCCGCATGATGACCAGCATGATTGACATCATCAGGAAGGGCCGCATACTGCTGATTGACGAAATCGACACAAGCCTGCACACCCAGCTGGTGGAATTCATCATCGGTATGTTCAACGCCAGCGAACGGGCGCAGCTGGTTTACACCTCGCACAACACGCACCTGCTGAACACCGATTTCCAGCGCAGAGACCAGGTGTATTTTGTCAACAAGCGCGACGACGGCAGCAGCGACCTCTATTCGCTCTACGACTTCAAGGACTTCCGCGACACGCTCGACATGGAGAAGGCCTATCTTCAGGGGCGGTTTGATGCAATACCGTATATTGGGAAAGCGAGGGTATAGCTATGGCAAGGAAGAATCCCTCGCTGACGAGATGGTCAAGCAACTGAACGACAATGCCGGCAAGGCCATCGAGCGTGCAAAGGGTCTAAAGGAATATGGAAACCCGTCGACCACGGTGTATCTGCTGGTTAAGGAACTTGAGCGGCTGAAGAAAGAAGAGGAAGAAAAGACAAAGAAGCAGAAAGGCACTGCGTGACACCTATGTGATGGTCACGCCAACGCAATGCGTATGGCGAAGAGGCTGCTGAATGGGCAACAGGAGGAGGCGGGCGCAAGACTCGCCTCGTTTGCGCATGAACATGGACCTGCGCAACTCTCCCGAAGACCATTCCCTGCGCATGCTCAACGCCATCGAGCCGGGAACCCTATTGCCGATCCACCGGCATCGGGAGAGTTCCGAGACAGTGGTGATGCTGCGCGGCAAAGGCCGCTGGAACTACTACGACGACCACGGCAATCTCACCGAAACGTTTGTCCTCTCATCCGACGGCGACCTCCGGGGGGCTCTCCGTCCCCCAAGGCCAGTGACACAACGCCGAGAGCCTCGAAAGCGGCACGGTGCTGCTGGAATGCCAGGACGGGAAGTGGGAGCCGCTGAGGGAAGAGGATGTGATGGGTTAGGAGCTGCGGCATTCTTGCCGCAGAAAGGAGCGCGGCACACAGATAGTGTTTTTCTTTTCGCCTGGCGGCGAAAGGGTTAATTTCACACAGACCCGACGAACGAGCGAGTGGAGAGCCAAGCCAAAGGCTTGGACTATCCCGAGCGAGGAGGAGGGAGGCGAAGCCAAATCACGGAAATCACAGAAATGATTTTGCCTGCGGCGAAAGGATGTTAATAGATGAATCCGAACAGCCAAAGAGGGATTTTGTTGCCAAAACCTATTTCTATGCCGTCGGCCACAACATAACTGTCTGGCAAATTGGCTATTTGGGCAAACCCCTTTCCTTTGCCTCCAACTTCAAAGATACGTCTGCCGTCCACTTGCAAGTCTCCTTGCTTGGCATAGTGAACCGTATGGTCATGTGACATCATAGCCGACAAGAAAGATTCGCGAGCAGTTCCGGCATCGGCAGTAGAGCCAAGAGCGTACATCAGATTGGTGTTGTTGAAAAGAATTTTGTCGGGTTTGCCCAATGCTTTGAGTCCTTTGTTTTCGGCATGGAGCTGGCGGATGAGGGCTGCACGTTCGAGGAGGGAGAGCAAGTGGATAAGCTGATTGCGAGTAGTGGAGAGCATGGTGCACAAGTTGGCAATGTTGGGTGTGAACGGTGCAGACTGCGCAAGAATCATCAGCAGTCGCTTGGCTTTTTGGAGGGTTTCATACTCAATCTTCTCAACAGCGGGGATGTCGTTTTCGATAACAGTGGAAACCACTTGTTGCAAGCGTTCGAAATAGCTTTCCTCTGAACCGGTTTCAAGGAAGAAGGAGTAGTAGCCTGTTTCCTCCAAACGCCGGTTATAAGCTATAAATAACGCATCCTTAGCGGTATCGTTTTATAAATTTTGCCGGTGCAAAGATACATTTTTTCTTTATAAAGAAAGAAAAACAGCAAAATAGTTTCTTTATAAAGAAATATTATGCTGATTTTTCCGTTCTTTGAAAAGACGCATGGAAGCGTCGGCTCCTATACCGAAAACGCCGCTTTCATCAGCACATTCCTGTCCGCCAGCTCCAACGAGGTTTACATGTGGATAGCGTTTGCTTCGCTCATTTTCTTTATGTCACACAGAAATCACGGAAATCTGTTTGCCGTGCGGCAGCTTTTTTTTCACATTAATTACCGTGTAATTGGACATTAATTATCATTAATTTTATATAACTTTGCAGCGGTAAAGTCGAGACAAAAAAGGGGAAATCTAAGCACGGCTTTCTGGTTCAGAAAACTTTAGATTTCAGGTAGTTACAAACCACCCAAGCCCTAAAGGCCCTCATGTTTGAACATGGAGGAATGGAAGGTTTTGTAGTTTTGGGTACTGAAACGCGCGGACATCAACAATGATGCTGCGGCAACGACGTATCCGTTTGATAGGACGAATTAATTATGATCATTAACGAGCAGATATTAGATGATTTGACGAGGCGGGCGCAAGACTCGCCTCGTCTGCGCATGAACTATAACTTTCATCAATCGCTTGATGAGAAGTGTCATCGTATGCTCAATGCCGTTGAGCCCGGCACGGACATTCCGATTCATCGTCATCCCACAAATGATGAGTCGTTTGTTGTTTTGCGTGGCAAAGTGCGGTCAACCACCTATAACGACGACGGTTCAATAATTGAGAGTGTTGTGCTTTGCCAAGAGGATGGTATTTATGGGGTTAACATCCCCAAAGGTGTGTGGCACAAATTAGAATCACTTGAGTCTGGCAGTGTGATTTTTGAGTGTAAGGAGGGGCCGTATGTGGCGCATGAGGAGGAAGGGATTTTAGTGTTACCTAAGAAATGAGAAAGGAGTTAAAATCCGTGTAACAATTTTGCTCAAACCTCTTGTTTACGAAGAGACTCGCAGAGGCACTACGGAAACAAGTAAAAATAGTCAATAACGATATGGATAAATTAAGATTAAGAAATTATCGGTGTTTTGATGATACTGGCGATATAGAGTTGAAACCTATAACACTCCTTTTGGGAGCTAACAGCAGTGGAAAGAGTTCTTTTATAAAATTCTTTCCTCTGTTACAGCAAAGTCTGGAAACAAGAGTAGACGGTCTCTTTCTTTGGGATGGACAGTATGTGGATTTCAAAAACTTCAAGAATACTGTACGAAACGGTGATGGTGATATTGTCATCGACTACACTATAGGAAACCTTGAAGCTGCTTTGCTTTATAAGAGACGAGCACAGATTATTAAGGATGTAGTTGTCTCAATGACTTTAAGCGAGAAAGAGGAGTATTATGATTATCTGAAGGAATTGACCATATCTTATAATGACGTTTACGTGAAATACCGTTTTTCTAAAGATGGAAAGTCTTGCTATATAGAAGCCAATGGAGTAAAGTCGACAGAGTATCCATCTGAAAAAATACGAATAGAATTCAATAACAATCTACTACCATCAATAAGATTTGAATCGGAAGGGAATGACTTCAAGATAAGCAGTCCTATTTCGCAATTTGCTTTGGCAGAAATTAACGAGTATTTGGGCAAAGGGAAAAAGACTGGATTTGAATTGTTGTTGGATGATCGTGAACTCAACCTTTTTTCATATGATTATCAAAAAGGATATGATGAGATAAAAAAAAGAATGCCTAAAGCAAAAAATGAAAAAATTAAAAGGGTTGCTGATGTTCAATTCTATCTGATTGCTGGGCAACTCGTAAGTGCTGTGAATGAGTATTTTGCGAGAATGTCAAATAAGTTTTCTTATGTGCTTCCACTGAGGTCTATCATGAACAGATATTATAGGTTTCAGAACCGCAATGTCGATAACATAGACCCAGACGGTGACAACCTAGCAATGTTTTTAAACAGTCTTTCTGATACAAAAATGGATGAATTTAATGAATGGCTGTTTGACATTTTTAAGTTCAAGCTTTCAATTTCAAAGTCCGAAGGTCATGTGGAATTGTACATAGAGGAAAAGGATAAACCCCAAAGAAATTTAGTTGATGTTGGTTTTGGATTTACGCAGATTTTACCCATCCTTACCATCATTTGGAAATCTGTATATGGAAGTGGTGGTAATGTTGGAAGAAAGTTCACACCCATAACAATAGCCATTGAACAGCCCGAGTTGCATCTACATCCTAGATTCCAGGCGCATTTTACACAGATGCTTGCGAAGGTGATGGAATACTGTGAAAAAAGCAACATACAACTTAGAATTATTATTGAGACTCATAGCGAGGTTATAATCAACAAATTAGGGCAGTTGATATATGATCCAAAGTCTGCATTGAGCAACAACGATGTGAATGTTGTGCTGTTTAATGCTAGCCATGAAGGGCTTGAAAAATATGTCCATCCAACAAGTTTCACTGAAGATGGCGGTCTGATTGATTGGCCATTTGGATTTTTTCAAGAAGAAAATGTATATTGAGATTTGCAATGATGTTATAGAAGATGCTATTACAAAGTCGGGACTGAAAGTAAACAACTCTCTCGATCTATTGCAGTTGTTTGCAATCTTCTCTTCGAAAGGCAATCATATCATTTCTGTACCTTGTTTATTGAATAACACTACACTGAATAAAGAGTTAAGTCGTGTAATGGGTGTTTCTTCTGTAAACAAGTTGAAACGGAGTGAAAAGGTTTTTTATATGCTCCAGTCTATAAAGCCTCGGTTATCAGCCTACTGCCTCGTTACTTATTCTGACAGCAACAAGCAGGATGATAGGGCTATTGTCTATAATCCAATCAGGATGAAAGAGTTTGAACCCTATTTGAGGACAAAGCTTGTGACAGAAAACCTGTTAGATGCTGTGTTCTTTAACTTTGTTGCTCACTACTATCTAAGAAAAACACTTCTTACCGGAGTCTCAATAAGATTTGAGACTACTCCTGGAGGAGGAAGTACCACATGTGATGTGATAAAACATGAGATTTTGGAGAAACGTCGTTTTTGCCTTGTGATTGTTGATAGTGACAAGAAATTTCCTAATCAACTTGTCTATGGAGATACTGCGAGGAAAATAGTGAATGTTATTAACTTGTATCCTTCTGAAGTTTGTAAGCATTATGTCATGGAGAGAGTAATGGAGGTGGAGAATCTTATTCCTCATAGGATAGTTAGAGAATATGCTTCTGATAAAACCGACATCGATATCCTGAATAGGGATGTCTCCTACTATGATATGAAAGTGGGACTTACTCTTAAAGGACTCTGGAATGACAATATTTTTGACTACCAGAAGGGCGTGTTTCCCGAATTAAACTATGCTCAAAGAGACCAGGCCAAAAGTAATTCAAATTGTCGAGATGAGTATGAGCAATATATTGACGGCCATAATCTAAACAACGTATTAAAGCATGGATTTGGCTCTGATTTGCTTAAAAATGTGACATGTGCTTGTGATGATAATGGTATGGTTAGGTATCCTGAATTGCGTGAAGAAATGATGAAGATAAGCTCAGAAGATTTGACTACGGAGCAAGCAGAGGAGTGGGAGCGCATAGGGGTGTGTATGTTTACTTGGACTTGTGGATTGCCATCAAATAGTTATTAAAACATATTTGCATCATGGATTTTCTGGCAGTGACTAAGCATAATATAGTGTTACAATGGGTTGATTTACGTTTAGCCCTTTAAGAAGTTAGAGAAATAACCCAAGACGAACAATGGTTAACCAAATATTACGAAGTGATGGTTTTCTTGGAGAAGAACCATCGGAACCCATCACGACATCGGCTTGAAAAGCATGATATGTTGAATTTGGTGAAAGCTACGAGAAAAAAGACGAATGCGGGGGAGTTGAAGCCTTAGAGGTTGGAGAAGTATCAGAAGCCGCTGGAGCTGGAGGAGAAGTATAAGAGAGGGAATTAGTATCGGTAGAGGGAAGAGGGAAGAGGGAAGATGTTATAAAAAAGATCAAGAAAATACTAGAAGTGCAATAGAATTGAGGAAAATTCGTTATTTTTGCAAAATGATATGAAAGAGGAAAATTTATACATACCGTATTCGGAATTGCCTGACGTAAGCACCGGAAGTACCCTTGGCCTGTATTTTGTGAAGGACGGCAAGGGAGGCACATTCAGCCTACAGTTTGAAGATGGGAGGTTGAATGAAGCATCCGTACTGCTTAAGCAGAATGCCTCAGAGGATGTGCAGCAAACCATTGAGATTCTTGAGAAACGGGTGAGCGAGGAAGAATCGAAGGGCGTGGAGGATGAAGCGCAGGCTCAGAAAACCAAACAGGAACAGATAGATGAATCGAAAGATCCTTTCGACCCTTCCACGATTTCAATTGAGAAGCGAGTGGTGACAATGGATGCCATTATTCGTCGCCTGGAGCAGAACACCATCAAATTGAATCCGGGATTTCAGAGGAAAGAAGTGTGGGACTACACAAGAAAATGCCAGTTAATTGAGTCTCTGCTGTTGAAAATACCCATCCCGATGTTTTATGTATCGGCATCATCAGACGGTGGTTGGACGGTAGTAGATGGCTTGCAACGCTTGAGTACGATTCGCGACTTTGTTTTGGGACAGAACTATCTGCAGACGGGGAATAAAGAACAGAAAGGACATGGATTTAAACTTGATGGCCTTGAGTTCTGCGGTTCAATCTTGAACGGACATGATATGGCCGGTCTGCCGATTCTCTATGCGAACCGCATTATGGAAACGGAATTCACGTTTACCATTATCAATCCTGGCACACCCGAGGACGTGAAGCGGAATATATTTAAACGTATCAATACAGGGGGCATCCAACTTAGCCCACAAGAAATACGCAACGCGCTGTATGGAGGCGAGTGTTCGGTGCTCCTTGGCGAACTGGCAGAAATGCGCTGCTTCAAGGATGCCACGGGATGGTCGGTGAAGAGCCTGCGAATGGAAGATAAAGAATTGGTCCTTCGATTTGTTGCTTTCCTGTTGCGAGATTACACGAAATACAACAAGTCGGTAAACGTGGATACGTGGCTGGGTGACACTATGATGATATATAACGCATTGCCTGGATTAAACAACCGCGACATGATGAAGCTGGTAAGGGAAGAACATGTGGAGATAAGCGATATCACCCCGCTGACAAGGGAAAAGATAACGCAGGCTTTTGAAAAGGCGATGATACGAGGTCGCCAACTTTTGGGCGCACATGCTTTCAGAAAGAGCGTTTATCCCTACAGACGCTCGCCCATCAACAAATCGCTTTTTGAGGCTTGGGGCGTGCTGCTTTCCAAACTGACAGATGAAGAATTTGACCACCTGTGTCATAACAAGACACAGTTATTGGCTGATTACGAAAAGGATTTGTATAGCAATAATTTTGTAATAGCCATCTCGCGCGACAGTATGAACAAGTGGAGCGTGAACCACAGATATACAGTAATTTCGAACCTAATTAATAAGTATAAATGATTGAACAATTGACCATAGACGGCTATAAGTCGATACGTCACCAACTGATTCCCTTGAAGCAGATGAATGTGCTGTCAGGGTTGAACAGCAGTGGCAAGAGCAGTGTGATACAAGCCTTGCGTATTTTAGGAAGAGTGGCTCAGAAAAAGGAAGAATTATTCCCCGAAAACTGCGGTGATGAGGACAGACTGCGCAATGTGCATGAGGAGCGTATGGAACTAGCCGCTTCCTACGGAGAGAACGGAGAGAAATGGGTTCACTATTCCGAAAGGGAAGCACCCCATGCGGACTTTCCTAAAATCATCTATGTGGGAGCCGACAGAATTGGTCCGAGAACAATATATCCGAGCAAAAAGAATGGTGGTCTGGACGAAAGGGGAGTTAACGTGTTGCGTATTATTGAAGAATGCGGAACGGCAGGCGTTGTGCTTCCTGACAATATGTTGAATGACCAATGTGAGGGTGAAGCCTTTAAATATGTGGTGCAGGGGTGGTTGAAGGAAATTAGCCCTGGCGTGAGGTTCAACTTCGACAGGGTGGCCGGCCAAGAGGCACATACAGCTACATACAATGAGTTTTGGCCAACCAATGTGGGCTATGGCTTAAGTTACACATTGCCTGTCATTGTGGCGATATTACTTGGTGTTACTGAGAAAAACAGCATTGTACTGCTCGAGAATCCGGAGGCACATATCCATGCGAAAGGACAGACAGCTCTGGCTGATCTGATGTGCAGAGCTGTGGATGCCGGTGCTCAGATAGTGGTTGAAACCCATAGCGACCATGTGTTTGACGGCGTCCGTATTTATGCCAAGGAACACGAAGGGTTTTCTGACAAGGTGAAACTGGCATGGTTTAGATTGAATGATGAGGAATCGACAGAAATTGAAAGTCCCGTGCTACAACCCAATGGCGGATTGAACTATTGGCCCAAGGACATGTTCAGCCAGTTTATGGACAATTCAGAACGACTCTTCTAGGATTAAACTTTTGGGAAATGAGCAGAAAGTTTTACCTGAATGATTGTTTGCCAGCGCAAGTACAGAACGGCACGGACATGGTGGTGCTATTCCGAAATATGGTGGTTGACTATAGGGAAATGCACAAGAATCCATCGTTACGACTGGAACCTTCGTGGGTGACAAATGATTATGTGGATAATGTAACGCTATGTGGTGTTGGATTGAAAAATATCTTGGCTCAACTTAAGATAGGGGACAGGGAATTGTTCGGATATGCCAGCCGTTTGGTTACATGTGGCTCACAGATTGCTTACGAAGAACAACAGTTGGCAGGTGATGAAGAACTGCAACAGCGTTTTGAGTTCAATGGACGTAATGCCCATAATCTGTTGGTGGCTCAGAAACTGGATATGATAGCGGCATCACTACCGGTGGAGAATGATTTGTGTGCTGACCAGTTGGGATTGTTATATACCGACCCGGCATCTGGGAATCAGATTCAGAGAGATATAGACAACTGGTATGTTGGCAATCAGACGGGAACAAGGAATACTGCTGTAATCGTGCGGCTGCTTACTCCGTCTCTCACTGCTGGATCAAAGCCGTTGGACAAGCTGAAAGCTTTGCTTGAACAATATGGAACGGCGAAGTTTAGCAAAGTTTTTCTGAGAGATTGGAATATGATTGGTTCGGTGAAACAGAAGTTGATAGTAGGTCGTTTTGAAGATGCACTCAGTGCAGGGTTGTTATTCCCCGCCAACAGCAACAACATGGATATTGTGAAGCCAGACCAGAAAGACAAAACGAGTAAGGTGCACGAGTTGAGGCAAAAAGGAGATGGTTTTAGAGTTTATTTTGAATGTGATAACGATGCCATTTTTGTCGCCTTATATGGGACCAAGACGTATCATCATGGAGCTGATCAGGATGCAGACTTCAGACTGGCAAAAACCATTGTGGAGCGAATGAAGCAAGGAATCATGTAAGTAGGGATAGTCGTAAATCACCAAAACAATTATAGTAGATTGATATCCAGCGTGTTACTGATTTTTTGTTTCTTCGCATTGTAAAAGCAATTCCCCCAATTGCCCCTAAGAATGCAATAATCGGGGGAATCCTCTTCGGGATCCACACCGCCAATACAGTAGAGCCGCCATATTATGACGGATCTACTGGCAGAGAGGCTGCAGGAGGGGCAGATGGCGGAGGTGACCTGACAGAATCGAACAAAAGTTACCGTTGAGATCATAAGAAAAGAATTAGACGGCAATCCCTAGCTACGAAATAGTTGAGGTCACCACGCTATTTTACAGCAACGGCCCAACATCACAAGAAATGGTGGGAAGCAAAAAAAGGAAAAGAAGTAAGCGAAAGTTTATGTTGAATCTTAACTTCAATAATATTAGACCCGTAAACGGGACGTCAAATGACGGTTTTGAAGAATTTGTATGCCAACTGGCACGCAAAGAGGAGATTCCATGCAAAAAGAGATTTGTGCGTAATGGCAAGCCGGATGGCGGGGTGGAATGCTATTGGATTCTTGAAGACGGGAGTGAAGTGGGATGGCAGGCCAAGTATTTCTGCAAAGCTTTCGATAATTCACAGTATCAACAAATAGATAGTTCTGTAAAAGAGGCCCTGAATAGCCATCATAATCTGAGGAGATATATCATAGCAGTACCCATTGACCCGCCTGATGCCCATATTGAGGGTAAGATGAGTATGAAGGAGCGGATTGACGGCTATGTGAAAAGATGGACTGAGATTAACCCTAATGTCACTTTTGAATTCTGGTGGGCAACAGACTTGATAGAAAGACTTCAAAAACCTTCAAACCAAGGGAAACTGCGGTTCTGGTTTGGTGAAAACGAGTTAACCGATGAGGAGCTGAAACAGTTCAACACAGACTCAATTAATGATTTAGGCAAACGATATTCACCTAAACTGAATGTAGAAGTTGAGGTTGCTGACTATTTTGAGAAGCTTTCGCGAGGAAAATCCTTGGCTTGCTATCTTAATCGGGAATTACAGAGAGTAGAAGGCGCTTGTAGAAAAATAGAAAGCGAAAAGACTTGTCGGGATGTACAAGATAAAATAGAGATAGTTCGGGATTACATTAAACGAATAAAGCAAACCATCGCTTCAGGCATAGATGAAATGCCACTAGAAGCCTTCTTGTCTTCACTTATATCACTGGCTAAAGTGGTACAAAATATTGCCAACAATGATGTAAATAAAAAGCAAGCAAGCTACGAAGAGGATAGATTATCTCGAAAATTATATGATTGTGCTCTTGATATATGGAATGTCTATAGAAATCTGAATCAAGATGTGATGAGGTTGATAAATGACCCCATTTTGATTCTCGAGGGCGAAGCAGGTGTGGGCAAGTCACACCTGATAGCTGACGTGGTGGAACAACGGGGAAAAGACAACCAGGCCAGCCTGCTTTTTCTGGGACAGAAATTCATCACCGATGAAGATCCTTTCACTCAGATGATGAAAATGCTTTACTTCAAAGGCTCTCCAGAAGAATTGTTGGAAATGCTTGAAGCGAAGGCTGAGTCGACAGGGCACCGTCTTGTCATCTTTATAGATGCCATCAATGAGGGACACGGGCTGAATATTTGGCAAAGAGATATCCGTAGTTTTATTGATAGGATCAGACAGCACCCTTGGCTTGGAATGGTTATGAGTATTCGCTCATCATACATAGAGGCGATACTCCCTTCAGATGAGTTTGGTGTTGATTACTGTGTAAGAGCATGGCATCAAGGATTTGGCATTAATACCATCAAGGCCGTAAAACTCTATTTTAAAGAATACGACATATTATACCCCTCGGTTCCTCTACTTAACCCTGAATTCAGGAATCCATTGTTCCTACATTTGTTCTGCGAAGGAATGAAAAACAATGGTTACAAGAAGATTCCGGATGGAATAAGGGGTATAACATCTGTCATGAATATGTTTTTTGATGGCGTAGAGAAGTCTGTCAGAAAAGGGAAACGCTATTCGCCATCTATCAAATGTGTAGAAAGAGCCGTTCGCAAATACATCGTGTATACCACAACAAAAAGACGACATGAATTACCTACAGACATAGCCATTGAACTGTTCGCGGATATTTGTCCGAGCGTTTTTGTGGAAGGTGAATTGATGGATTGCCTGGTGTCTGAAAGCGTTTTCAGCAAAAATGTATTCCATAAGGCGGATGACAGCTACGAGGAATGTATTTATCTGACATACGAACGTTTCGAAAACGTTCTTCAAGCAGAGTATCTTATAGACGAATTGCAATATGACACGGAAGCCCTTGAGGAATATGTCCAGAAGTTTAAAAATCCTTATCGGATAGGAGGTTTGTTGGAATCATTGGCTATTTTGTTGCCGGAACGTAAAAAAGTAGAACTATATGATACGCTGCCTCATTTCCATAATAATAAAGCCGTTGTAAATGCGGTAATATCCAGTTTGAAATGGAGAGATGAAGACACGATAGGAGCACATCTTGACACATACTTTGAGGAGTTTGTGGTTGAAGATCATTACCGAGACCGCCTTATTCGAACCAGCATTGAGGTGAGCTTTAATACAGGAAACTATTATAATGCTGATTATCTTCATAGGATGCTTGCGACAATGCAGTTAGCTGACAGAGATGCTATATGGACACCTTCATTATATCGTATTTACGGTAGCCAGGACAATATTATAGAAGAAATCATTAACTGGGTTTGGGATGAAAGCGAAGAGGTTAATCTTGATGAAAAATCGGTAGAACTGGGTGCTACCTTATTGTCATGGTTCTTGGCAAGCACTAATCGGAAGCTTCGTGACACTGCAACAAAGGCTCTTGTGCAGCTTCTGCATAATAGGATGCAAGTGCTGATACCCCTTTTAGAGAAGTTCTCAACAGTGGATGATCCTTATATTCATGAAAGGCTTTATGGGGTGGCTTTCGGGTGCGCTGTAAGGTCGAAATCAAAAGAACATTTGACTAACCTGTGTCAATATGTTTATTCGAAGGTGTTTGACGTAGAAGGTGAGGTATACCCTCATGTGTTGCTTCGCGACTATGCCCGGGAGGTTATAGAATATGCTATTTCAATAGGACAGCGATTGGATGTCGATGTAACCAAGATACGTCCTCCTTATAAGAGCTCCTTCAATTATAAGCCTGTTCCTGATGAAGAGATAAAGGCTATCTTTGATGAATGTAATAAAGATAAGGACTCTCATGGTATGTATAATATGCTTACGTCGATGTTTACGGAGCATACTGCAATAGGCTCCTCATACGGTGATTTTGGCAGATATACATTCCAATGTGCATTAAGCAACTGGAAAATAGATGCAGAACGCCTGAGTAATGTGGCGATCAAGCTTATTATTGACAAGTATGGTTACAGTGAAGCAAAACACGGTGAGTTTGACAAGAGCATAGGTTCCGGTAGGGGACGAACGACTATCCCCAACGAGCGGATAGGCAAGAAGTATCAATGGTTGGCTCTGCATGAATTGATGGCCAGGGTGGCAGACAATTTTCCCATACTAGAGGATATGTGGAGCGAAAATGAAGTTGAATATGAGGGACCGTGGGATCCTTATGTCCGTGATATAGACCCTACTACCCTTATACGGGTGGATGAGCATTGGGGCGAGTCGAATTCCCATGAGGATTTCTGGTGGTATGGGGGCGAGTATGCTAACTGGGATGCTGGAGTGGCCGATTGGCTTAATATAGACGATGATGTTCCACCTGCCGAGCCGATTATAGAATTGAGAGATCCAGATGGATGTGAATGGCTTGCCTTGGAATGCTATCCGGAGTGGGATGAACCACATGGCAAAGATGCAATCTACAAAAAGCTGTGGTATCTGGTAAAAAGCTGTATTGTTGATGAAGAAGAATTTCCGCAAGTTTATGATTGGGCCTCAAAACAGAACTTTGGCGGGAGGTGGATGCCGGAAAATAGTGCGAGGTATGAAATGTTTTATCGTGAGTATTATTGGTCGCCTGCCTATAGACGTTTTGATAATGAGGGATTGACAAGAAAGGAGATTTATGATACGACGACGAACCAACTTATAGCTCATGCAGATGTGACATCAATCGGTTATTTATGGGAAGCAGAAGAAGACTATTCAAAAGAAACATCCTATAGCATCCTTATTCCATCAAAGCAATTGTTTGACGGCATGAAGATGCAACACGCTGATACAGAAGGGGTGTTCTTGAACGAGAAAGGCAAAGTGGTTTGTTTTGATGCAGGAACCATAGAAAAGTCAAAAACCTATCTGTTGGTACGGAAGGAGGCTTTGTTAGATTATCTCAAGGCGCATCATAAGAAGATATTGTGGTATGCGCTTGGTGAGAAGAATATTATTGGAATTTATAATTATCAAAGTGTGCCCAATTTACCTACGTGGCTTGTAATAATTGGCACTTATACTTTGGATGAAAATGGTAAGGTGATTGGAAGTTTGAGGACGAGCCACTGAGTATAATAAGACTTGAAAGATAACACAAGACGAACGTCGGCTGGTAAAATATAACGAGGTGATGGAATTTATGGAGGGACTGTCACAAACCCCCAAAACAGGTATAGCAAATTGACACCCAATATGTTATGTCTTTTTGTGTCATTGCATTGTAAAAGCAATTCCCCCAAATGCCCTAAGAAAGCAAAAATCGAGGGAATCTTCTTCGGAATCCACATCGCCAATGCAGTCCTTCTGGCGGATAGGATGTCGGTCAACAAAAGTTGCCAATGAGATCATAAGGAAAGAATTAGACGACAATCCCTATGGTAAACTTACGATGCAACATATTTCATTAATGACAGACAATAGCGTTCGAGATGAATTGGATAAAAAAGAATTTAGTTTGGATTATGTTAGGAGGAGTGGCTTTTCTATTCCTTCTCAACTTTAGTATGGTGTTTTTTATACCGGACAAAGAAACCCGTGGTACATTTGGGGATCAATTCGGTGCAGTAAACGCCCTCTTTTCAGGTTTAGCATTTGCAGGATTAATATATACCATAATTCTTCAACGTCGGGATTTGGAATTGCAGCGAAATGATTTGAAACTTCAACGAGAAGAGTTGGCTTTGAACAGAAAAGAGATGGAGGAACAGACCGCAGAATTCGAGAAACAGAATGAAACGTTGAGAATTCAAAGGTTTGAGAATACGTTCTTCAATATGTTAAGCCAGTTTCAAGAGGTGGTGAATTCTTTGTCTATATCGTTTAGGAATGGTGGTGGGACTCATGAGGCTTTAGGACGTGAAGTATTTAAATGTACATTTGAAGAGGAGGTGCATGTTTGTGTTGACATACCTAAAGGGAATAATCCTCAAATGCATTTTTATGGAATGTCGAATGTAATTAAAGCAGAAAAACTTAATGGATATTGTAAGGCTGATGTCCCCGCTATTTTTGATCACTATTTTCGATTACTGTATCGAATTTTGAAGTTTGTTAGAGATACTCCATTAATCACCAGTTTTGATGACGAATATGAATATACTTCAATGTTGAGGGCTATGTTGTCCCGTTATGAATTGGTATGGCTATATTACAATGGACTTTCTGAATACGGGGTGGATAAATTTAAACCCCTTATTGAAAGATATGCAATGTTGAAGAATCTTAGAGAGGATCTTTTGGTTGAAGGCGTTGATGTTGGGCATTATGAAGATTCTGCATACACCAAAACAGCACCAGCAGTTTGAAGTCGCTGGAAAGCGGCACGGTGCTGCTGGAATGCCAGGACGGGAAGTGGGAGCCGCTGAGGGAAGAGGATGTGATGGGTTAGGAGCTGCGGCATTCTTGCCGCAGAAAGGAGCGCGGCACACAGATAGTGTTTTTCTTTTCGCCTGCGGCGAAATTAGGGAAAGGTGGCTGCGCAAAGATTCTTGCAAGGATATGGAAAAAATTTATTATCTTTGCAGAAAGAAAAACAAGATCGGTTTGAATATGAAGGAGATTATAAACAGCTATCTATATGAACTTTCGCAGTTGAAAGAATCTGAAGACCACATCGAATTCAAGGAAGCGAAGCGTAATTTCAATTGGGACGGAGGAGACCACAAAGACCCCAAAGAGAGAAGGCATTGCATATTGGGGTATGTGGCTGCGCTGGCTAACGAACGTGGCGGAAGGCTGGTGTTCGGCATGAAAGACCATCTTCCGCATGAGGTAGTGGGCACTGTATTTGAGATGGGCAAGCTTGGTGCATTGGAAGATGCTATTTACGAGCGGATGCGTATCCGTGTTCACATTGAAGAGGTGTTTGAACCATCTGCAGAAGCCGAGGAAAGAAAGCGGGTAATCATTTTCCATGTGCCGTCAAGGCCAGTGGGAAAGATGCTGAAGTTTGAGGGTGTGCCGCTTATGCGCACGGGCGAGAGCTTGCGAGAAATGTATGACGAGGAGATGTTCAAGATTCTGTCGGAACAGGAACCAGTTTTTTCGGCCAAGCCTTGTAACGGGCTGACAATGGACGACCTGGATTCCGAGGCTATCAGGGTGATGAAGCATAAATATGCGGAAAAGAATGACAATCCCGGATTTGCTGGTATTCCTGACGAGCAGGCTTTGAAAGACTTGGAGTTGCTTGAGGACGGCAAGTTGAACTATGCGGCTTTGGTGCTGTTGGGCAAGAGCAAAGCCATCAAGAAATATCTGCCACAGAACAATGTGGTGATTGAATACAGGAAAGACCCGGCTAGCATACCGTATGACGTGCGTTTTGGCGACGGATTGAAAGTTTCGGGAAAAATCATTGACGGCTTGGTGTCGGAAGGCCTCCTGCTACGGTCAAAGAATGGTAAACTTTCAATGCCAAAAGAGTATAAGAAGATTGCTACTGAGTTTATCTCAAAAGATGGTATAAATGGTGATGTAAATGGTCCTGTAAATTCTCTCCGTGGCAGCCTTAAGGAAGTTTATCTTATTGTCCTTAATCATCCGGGCATCAAAATCAAACAGGTGGCAGAAATAAGAGGAAAGACGGAATCGACGGTGTGGAAACAGTTAACAGACTTGAAAAAGAAGAGTTTGATAGAGTATCGTGGTTCGGATAAGAATGGCGGGTATTATGCGAAAGAGGAGATGATGATTCAAGGTTAAGGGTTCACACGGAAAGTTAATACAATTCTTCGGCTATGTGAAAAATAATAGTATCTTTGCGGCGTTTTAGGAACTTGGAAGGGTTATGATACTCAGTGGGTTTAAAATCGAATAAATTATGATACTGAAATGGTTGTTTGACAGATTTGTGGCACTGATTGGCTTGTTAATTCTATGGCCGGTTTTAATCGTGGTGGCCATTATGGTTAAAGTAAAGATGCCCGGTGGTCCGGCATTCTTTGTGCAAAAGCGCGTGGGCAAAGGGGGCAAGTTGTTCAAATGCCATAAGTTCCGCACCATGACGGTCAAGCACAACGGTTCAACGGTGAGCGTTGCAGGCGACAGCCGTATCACGCCCCTTGGCGCCAAGTTGCGTCATTATAAATTGGATGAACTCCCGGGCTTGTGGGATGTGCTGATCGGCAACATGAGCTTCGTGGGGCCGCGCCCGGATGTGCCCGGCTATGCCGACAAACTCGAAGGGGACGACCGGGATGTGCTGAAACTCCGTCCCGGCATCACGGGCCCCGCCACCTTGAAATACCGACTGGAAGACGAAATGATAGCCGAGTATGTGGCCCAGAAACAGAAAGAGGGAGACACCCGCGACGCGCAAGACATTGCCGTTGAATACAATGACACGGTGATTTATCCCGACAAAGTGCGCATCAATTGCTACTACTATCGACATTATTCCTTTATCAAGGATATCCAGATGATTTTCTGCACCGTATTGGGCAAGAAGATGGAATATGCCGGGGAGATGATTTGAGGAATGAAATATTCCTCATAGAACCAAGCCAGCGATAGGATGGCAAATAGATTATAATAAAAACTAATATACAAACAAATTATTATGTATCAAGACTTTATCGATTTTGTTCGGGAAACATTCGATGATCCTGAAGGATTTATCATTCTGCACGACCCGCGCTTCGTCGGCAATGAGCGCAAATACATCATGGACGCCATGGACTCGAATTTCGTGTCGAGCGTAGGCGAATATGTGGGCAAGTTTGAGGAGGCGGTGGCCCGCTATACGGGCAGCCAGTACGCGGTGGCCGCAGTGAACGGCACCTCAGCCCTGCACATCTGCCTGCTGTTGGCGGGCGTGAAACGCGACGAGGAGGTAATCACCCAGCCCGTCTCGTTTATCGCCACCTGCAACGCCATCGCCTATACGGGGGCGCACCCCGTGTTTGTGGATGTGGATCGCCACACCATGGGCTTGAGCCCCGAAAAATTGGAGGCTTTCCTGAAAGCCCACGCCCGCAAGGATGCGGACGGCCATTGCTATAACGCCAAAACGGGCCGCCGCTTTGCCGCAGTGGTGCCCATGCACACCTTCGGCCACCCCTGCCTCATTGAGGATATTGCCGACATCTGCCAACGGTATAACATCCCCTTGGTGGAAGACGCTGCCGAAAGTATCGGCAGCCTTTACAAAGGCAAGCATACCGGTCTGTTCGGCAAACTTTCCGCCCTCAGCTTCAACGGAAACAAGGTGATCACAACCGGTGGCGGCGGCATGATTCTGACGCAGGACGAAAAATTAGCCAAACTGGCCAAGCATATCACCACAACCGCCAAAATACCGCACCGCTGGGAATATAACCACGACTATACGGCCTACAACTACCGCCTCACGAACTTGGCGGCGGCCTTGGGCTTGGGACAGATTGAGCAGTGCGAGTTCTTTATCGAACAGAAACGGAAGCTCACGGACAAATACAAAGCCTTCTTTGCCGACAAAGAGATCACGTTCTTCACCGAACCCGAAAACTGCCGTTCCAACTACTGGCTCAACGCCGTTATCCTGAAAGACAGGGCAGAACGTGACGCATTTCTCACTTTCACCAACGACCATGGCGTGATGACCCGCCCCATCTGGGTGCTCAACAACCGGTTGGACATGTACAAGGGCTGTCAATGCGGCGATCTCACCAATGCCGAATGGCTCGAAGACCGCGTGGTCAACATCCCCAGCACCGTCATTATCCCGAATTATTACGAGAACATCAAGAAAGGACTGTATAGATAACAGAACATTCTGATTGTCAATCAATTCTCAAATCACGATTAACCCAAAACAAGCATTATGATAAACGTAAACACCTTTATTTCAGAAAATATCACGCTGCGCGAAAAGTCGATGTTTCTGCAGGATATAGAAAACAACCGTGAGCAGCTGACCCGCGAGATTGCGGGTAAGAGCGTATTGGTGATCGGAGGTGCCGGCACCATCGGTTCTTCCTATATCCGGGCGTTGCTGCCCTTCAAGCCCTCCAAATTAGTGGTGGTGGACATTAGCGAAAACGGCCTCACAGAACTGACCCGAGACCTTCGCTCCTCGTACGGCATGTATGTGCCGGAGGACTACCGGACCTATCCATTGAACTATGCCGACCCCATTTTCGAGAAAATCTTCCGGGCGGAAGGCGGCTTCGACATTGTGGCCAACTTTTCGGCCCACAAGCATGTGCGCAGCGAAAAGGACCGTTATTCGGTGGAAGCCCTCATCGAGAACAATGTGCTGAAAGCCCGCAAACTATTGGATTTGTTGGTGGAAATGCCCCCGAAGCACTTCTTCTGCGTCAGCACCGACAAGGCGGCCAATCCCGTGAACATTATGGGTTGCAGCAAGAAGGTGATGGAGGAGATGATTATGGCCTATTCGAAGAAATTCAAGGTCTGCACGGCCCGCTTCGCCAATGTGGCGTTCAGCAACGGCTCGCTGTTGGCCGGTTTTTTGGAACGGATGATGAAACGCCAGCCGCTGAGCTCGCCCAATGACGTGAAACGCTACTTCGTGAGTCCGGAAGAGAGCGGGCAAATCTGCATGTTGGCCTGCATGTTGGGCCGCAGCGGGGAGATTTTCTTCCCCAAGTTGGGCGAGGAGCAGATGATGACCTTCTCCAGCATTTGCGACAAGTTCCTCACGCAGCAGGGCTATAAGATCAAATACTGCAGCAGCGAGGAGGAAGCCCGCAAGTTTGCCGCCGAAATGCCGGTGAACAGCGACACCTACCCAGTGTATTACTTCGGTTCGGACACCACCGGTGAAAAAGGGTTCGAAGAATTCTACATTCCGGGGGAGAAGCTGAATATGGAGAAATTCTCGTCCTTAGGCGTGATTGAAGAGTATCCGTGCAAGCCCTTGAGCGACATTGACCGTTATTTTGACCAATTGCAGGCCCTGTTTGCCCGTCCCGACTTCACCAAGGCCGACGTGGTGGAATTGCTCAAGGTGTTTGTCCCCAACTTCGAACATGAGGAGAAGGGCAAGAATTTGGATCAGAAAATGTAACAAATCATCATCCTTAAACCGAGAATCATGTATTTATTTATCAAACGATTATTTGACATTGTTGTGTCCCTTATCGCCATCATCTGTTTAAGTTGGTTGCTGATTCCCATCATGATCATTCTTGTCTGCACGGGCGAACACTATATTTTCTACAAGCAGATGCGCGTGGGCAAAGGCGGAAACATGTTCGGGGTGCTGAAATTCGCCACGATGCTGAAAGACAGTCCCAATATCGGGGCCGGATTAGTGACCACCCGCAATGACCCCCGGGTTCTGCCCTTCGGCAAGTTCCTCCGCAAAACCAAGCTGAACGAGCTGCCGCAGCTCTTCAACGTCCTGCTGGGCAGTATGAGCGTGGTAGGTCCCCGTCCCATGGTGAAACCCGACTATGACGCATACACCGAAGAGGCGAAACAATGCTACAACCAGATGACACCCGGCTTGTCGGGCATCGGCAGCATTGTTTTCCGGGACGAGGAGTACTACATTTCGAAAGCCAAGGATCCCATGGCGTTCCTGCGCCAGTGCATCCAACCCTTCAAAGGCCAGCTGGAGGTTTGGTACTTCCACAACCGCAGCCTCTGGGTGGACTGCAAAATCATCTTCCTCACTGTCTGGGTCATCCTCTTCCCCAAGAGCGAGTTGCCCTACAAGGCCTTCCCGACCCTGCCGCGGAAGGACTTCGACAAGGAGGTGGAGATGTTTGGGAAGGAATAACACAGTAGAGCCGTCATAATATGGCGGCTCTTTCCGTCATATTATGGCAGTTGTAGAGCCGTCATATTATGGCGGCTCTACAATGACAACGGCGACCTCCTGGGCCTCTCCGTCCCCCAAGACCAGTGGCACAACGCCGAGAGCCTCGATAGTGGCACGGTGATCCTGGAGTGCAAGGACGGGGCGTGGAAGCCGTTGGGGGAAGAGGACGTGATGGGTTAGGCGCTGCGGCATCCCTGCCGCAGGAAGGGGCGCAGCACAGAGGGTGTGTGTTGATGTTCATCTTTTTATTTTTCTAACTGCTTGATTCACAACGTGTGGTTTGTGTGTTAGAGTCGTGTTACTCAACAACAAACCTTACAGCTTTCCCAATGTTGTATCTTTGCCGTCGAAATGAGTTCGCGAACTGTTTCAGACGTTCTTTGACATATTGGAAGTTTTTGACCGTTGACCATTGACCGTTGACCGTTGACCGTTGACCATTGACCATTGACCGTTGACCGTTGACCGTTGACCATTGACCATTGACCGTTGACCATTGCCCCCTCCCGGGGGGTTCGCTGCGCTCAACCCTGGGCTACCAATTCTTCATTCTACATTCTTCATTCTTCCATCGAATACGGCTTCTCCGTAAACCACTTCTTGTTCGGCTTGCTGCCCATGGTGAAGACTAACTCGCCGCCGGCCATGATCTGCTCGTAGGTAATATAAGCACTATGCAGGGGTTGGCCGTTGAGCGTCACCGACTGGATGTAGCAGTTTTGGTCGCTGACATTGGGAGCTTTGATAGTCAGGGTGTTGCCGTTTTGCAGATGGAGAACGTTCTCGGGCAGGTAAGGGGCGCCGAAGATGTACTGGCCGCTGGCGGGACAGACAGGATAGAAGCCCATCGCGCTGAAAATGTACCAGGCTGACATCTGTCCGCAGTCGTCGTTGCCGCATAAGCCGTCGAGGTGGTTGCGATACATCTTGTTCATCACCTCGCGCACGCGCAGCTGCGTCTTCCACGGCTGGGAGGTCCACATGTAGAGATACGGGATATGGTGGCTGGGCTCGTTGCCGTGCACGTAGCCGCCCAACATGCCCTCGCGGGTAACATCCTCGGTCTCAGCGAAAAACTTGTCCGGCACGTACATCGTGAAAAGCTCGTCCAAGCGGTTCACGAAGACCTTGTCGCCGCCCATGATCTTGATCAAGCCGTTGACATCGTGCGGCACGTAGAAGGAGTAGTTCCAGCTGTTGCCCTCGATGAAGCCCTCGTTGGCGGTGGAGAGCAGGTCGGCGGGCGTCTTCCAGCTGCCGTCCTCGTACCTTGCCTGCGCAAAGCCCGTCTCGGGATTGAAGACGTTCTTGAAGTTCAAGGCGCGCTGACGGTAGGTTTCACAAATCTGATCCTCCACATACTTGCCGTTGACATCTTTCTCCGTTCTTGGAACACGCTTGTAAAGTTGGTAAATCACCCAATCCTCGTATGCGTTCTCCAACGTGATGGAAGTGCCCACAGCGGACTTGTTATAAGGCACATAGCCTAATTTCTTATACAAGTCAGTGTTGTCGTAATAATCCAGGTTGGCGCTGCGATCCACTAACGAAAACAGTTCTTCTTCAAATGGATCAATCAAACGATAGGGGTTTTTCTCTTGAAAACCATTGACATTGTTCAGCCAAGCATCCACCACCGGCGACACACCATGGTATCCAATCATACACCAGTTCTCGTTCCCGGCATGGCTCCAAACGGGCAAAACATGGTGTACACTTTGGCGACCATGATTCAACATAGATTCCACCATGTCAGACGCACTTTTCTGATCGATAATATTCAAGAGGGGATGCTCGGCACGATAGGTGTCCCATAATGAGAATATCGTGTAGTTGGTATGGTCTTCTTTGTTTTGATGAATGTTGTGGTCTACCCCACGATATTGTCCGTCGACATCTTGATATATTGAAGGATTTATCATCGTGTGATAGAGCGAGGTGTAAAACATCGCAAGTTGGTCGGGTGTGCCTTTGGCTTGGTAAATACCCAATTTGTCGTTCCAGGTTTTTTGAGTGTTTCGGATAATCTCATCGAAAGAAAGGCGATGGAAATCGTCTGTAGTAGAGCCATTGGCATTCTGCCGCTGGTAAGGCCTCAAGGTTTCAGCCTTCAAATTCTTCATCGCACCGTCTGTGCCCACTGCTGAAAGTGCCACTTGCACTTCCAACACGGGATTATCGTTGTTTTCAAATTCTATCCACGCCACCACCTTGCGTCCCGCCATTTCGGGAAAGTCGTGATTCACGTCGAAGCGGCCCCAGAAGCCGCGGTAGTCCTGTTTCCCGAAATCCTGGTAGCCGTAGTGGGCCACGCGTTTGCTGAAGTGGATGGCGAAATAGACGTAGTTCTCCCGTGCCCAGCCGTTGGTAATGCGGTAGCCGGTCAGCGTGTAGGGATCTTCCATCCGCAGGGAGGCCCACAGCACCTTGCCGTCGTAGTTGTAGATGGCGTGGTTGAGATCGACGATGAGCTTCTGGGTCTCGCCTTTGGGGAAGGTGTAGCGGTGGATGCCGCAGTGCGGGGTGGCGGTGAGCTGCACGAGGATGTCGTCATCGCTGAGGCGCACCTCGTAGTAGCCGGGCGAGGCTTTCTCGGTGGTGTGGCTGAAGCGTGAACGGTAGCCGCCGTCGGGGTTGTCGGCGGTGCCTGGATTGAGCTGCACCTCGCCGGTGAAGGGCATCAGCAGGATGTCGCCCATATCGGAGTGGCCAGTGCCGCTGAAGTGGGTGTGGCTGAAGCCCACGATGGTCGAGTCGCGGTATTGGTAACCGGCGCAGTAGTCATAGACGCCCGGCTGGTAGCGGCCGTTGATATTGTGGGGGATGGTGTCCGTGTCGGGACTCACCTGCACGCCCCCGAACGGATAGCATGCGCCGGGGAAGGTGTGCCCCATGCCATTGGTCCCGATCATCGGGTTGACATACTGGGTATAATCGCGTTGCGCGGCAGCGGTAATCATGGTAAGGAGGATTATGGGGGTGAATATCTTTCGCATTTTTGGAGGATTTTGGGCGGCAAAGGTACGATTTATTATTTAAAGAAATACGAGTTTTAGCGTCTTCCATCCTTAGGAACAGTTCAGATCTTTCTCGTCGAACCATACCTTATACGAGCGCTTATCGAATGCTTCTGCCAATCGCATGGCAAAGTCTCGATGTTCATCGTGTCCGTAGCTTAAAAAAATTCGCATAATCAAAAGAATTACTTAATAGTTAATACTATGTCTTTCATCGACAAACGCCTGTTCGTCGAACACCCTTGCATTTTGTCTGATATCTATGTTTGCATTCTTTGGTTTCCGAACCATAATGTTTCAAATTATTACCATAATGACAATTGCAATTTGGATAGCAATGCTTTGACATCCTCATCGTTGTATGAATTATATAAGACGATGTCTGCTTTTTCTATTGTACTTAGCAAATGAGGAAGTTCAATCTCAACAAGTTTTACAACTATTACACGTATTTTGTTTGTAATCGCATAACATAATTGATTCATTATAAGTTCGTTGTTAATTGAACGTTCAGTTGCTATAAAAAGAACTATTTTTGAGTGGATAATAGATTCTTTAACATAGTCATCCAACTCATGACACTCCAAATCTTTCCAGCTTTTATATGGAATATTCATATCATCCATTATCCACAAAACGGATTCAGGATTCCTCTTGTCATTACAAACATATACCGAATGATTTTGAGATGCCTTCACCCCTAATTCCTTTGCCTTAACAATATCTTTGACGATTCCCCATCCTTCAGAATAGCATCTGGCCAAATACCTCATCGCACCTACATGCCCCAAATATGAAGCTTTCATAAACATCATAGCTGCGGCATGGTCTATGCCCTCATGGTCAATGTCATGATAAAAAAAGCGACGACCACTATAGAAGAAATCCCAGGCTTTCTTGTGATTGCTTTCCTTAGGAATAAGGAATTCTTCTTTCATATCTTCCCAATACAATATGTCCATTATATTGTATGCAACTCTATCGATTGGACTCATAGAATGGCTTTTTGTCCAATCGTCTGCAGCATATTCGTTTATGACATTCGAGTATGCGTCTTGTATTTCTATCCCATTTAACATATTTGAGAGAATAACGGGATTAGATTTTATTTTTTCAATTTGTATGGGTAGAATTTTCCTGAATTTACGATTGTCTTTGCAGTCTATTGCAAATTGCAGTTCTTTCATACACCACGATGATTCGATGAATCTATTGCTTATAAGAGCTACATAATATCCGCCTCCCCTAACAACCTCTTTGATTGAATTAGCCAATTCTTCAGATGCATCGTCTTCTGGCGACAGAAAAGTACGCAAATCATATATGATAAAATCTGTTGTTTTTAAACGCTCCGTTAGATTTTTTACCAATTCTGTATCATACCATGAATATGAGAGAAGAACTGTGGCGCGTTTTTCAAAACGCAAAATCGATTCGGCCAATTTCTCTGGATTATCAACTTCACTCAAATCTACTGTTTGATAAAAACGCTGTTTGCTTTGAATGTATTCAACTTCTTCCTTTACCCAATCTGATGATTGTGCATTAGGGGAATCACAAAGAATGAAACGATTGCGGCTGTCTATCTCTCTCTGAATAAGACTTCTTACCTCATCATCGTTTTTGTCATCATCAAGGCATTTCAAAAAGAACATCAGTGGTCTGAAACCATGTTCCTCAAGAATGTTACGAACACTTCTCACCTTCTCATAATCCTTGTTGGAGTGAGAAAGGAACACCCATATTTCGTTATTGTTGTCCGACATGTTCTTTCATCTGATTAAATCTTACTGAAATGATAATTCTCTTTCATATCACTTGGCAGTTCTGCACGTGGCTCAATGCTCATGGGATAAATCAAGAGTTTCCCATCCTGCACCTTAGGATAGGCGCGCTCTAATGCCTGTATCCTCTCTTTCTTCACATACTCACTGTGTGCTGCATTTTCAGACCAACAAAGGACAAACAAATCTGCCGAATTAATGTAATCTTGGATTACTTTGGGGAAAATATCACCAGGCTTTAGGTAACTGCGGTCAAAGAAGTGTGGCACACCACCCATTGTTAATCCTTCATGCAGGAACTTCACCTTCGATTCATCTTGATGCGAGTATGAAATAAACACCTTATTATATTTATGTACAATAATCTCTGGATTCAGTTGTCTCGGTTGCTCCACTATCTTTGTGATAAATCTCATTTCGCCAACAGGTATGTCATTAACTGTAAGTAATGCTACACAACTCAACTCATCCACATCAATATCCTTTGGCACAAAATAATCAAAGCTGCACTTCGTGAACAAACATTGCCAAATAATGCTCTTCTTTTCTGACATAAGCAATGTCTCGCCAAAGATATTCAGCTGCACATCCACCTTATCGCCCTTATAAAGTATGCATTGTAATGGTATATAATCCCGACGCTCTGCTTTTTTATCCGATTCTTTTGCCAAAGACTTCACCTTCTCTGTTTCTTCGAATAGATGTAAATACACCTGTACAGATTCAATATAGTCTTGCCCGATCTCAGAAAGATGTTTCCTTATTTTAATAATCTCTTCAAACTGTTGATGTCTTCCAAAATCACTAAACACTTCGTTTGATTCATTAAGCATATGTGAATACACGTATATTTCAGGTGATTATCCTATCACCCCCTCAACCCCTCGCAACAAATACTCCTCCACCGGCAGCAGCTTCCCGTCGGCATCCACCACGGCCTTCAGGTCGGCTAACAGTTCCTGGCGGTCGGCATCGGTGGTGAAATAGTGCTTCTTGAGCTCCGTGATGCACTGCAATGCCTCCACGTCGTTCATTTTGGCGAACTTGAGACGGACCGCCGCATAGACTTTCGGGGAGGTTCTCTCCAACATGGCGCGTACCTCGTCGAGGTTCACTTTGCCGTCGCTGTTGGCCACGTAAAGCATGACCAGCACTTTGAATTCTTCTTTTGATAAATTGGTATCCACTTTTCCGCGATTTTATTTGACACGTCTGTTGCAATCATTTGCAAATATCGGTGCAAAAGTAACAATTTTTTCCATCGGGAAGAAAACTCACATCTGCTTCAACTTTTCACTAATCACTATTCACTATTCACTAATCACTATTCACTAATCACTATTCACAAATAAAATGTATCTTTGCGCCCGTTATTTTTGGTTATAATCCTACTATTATGTATAGAACACATACCTGTGGCGAGCTGACGCTTGAGAACATTCAGCAGACCGTGACTTTGAGCGGTTGGATTCAGAAGATCCGCCATCTGGGCGGCATGATTTTCATTGACTTGCGCGACCGCTATGGCATCACGCAACTGGCCTTCAACCACGAGGAGCGCCCCGAACTTTGCGAACGCGCCGAACAAATGGGCCGCGAATGGGTGATCCAGGTAACCGGCAAGGTGATAGAACGTTACAGCAAAAACAAGAACATCCCCACCGGCGACATCGAAATTGAGGTGCACGAACTGAACGTGCTCAACGCCGCGGAAGTGCCCCCGTTCACCATTGAGGACGAATCCGACGGCGGCGACGAACTGCGTATGCGCTACCGCTACCTCGACATCCGTCGCAACCCCGTGAAGAACAACCTCATCTTCCGCCACAAATTAGGGCTGGAAATCCGCAAATACCTGAGCGGACAAGGCTTCCTCGAAATCGAGACCCCGTTCCTCGTGAACAGCACCCCTGAGGGCGCCCGCGACTTCCTCGTGCCCTCTCGCATGAACCCGGGCGAGTTCTACGCCCTGCCGCAATCCCCGCAAACGTTGAAGCAGCTGCTGATGATGGCCGGCATGGACCGCTATTTCCAAATCGTGCGCTGCTTCCGCGACGAAGACCTCCGCGCCGACCGCCAGCCCGAATTCACGCAGGTCGACTGCGAAATGTCGTTCATCGAGCAGGAAGACATCCTCAACCTGTTCGAAGGTCTGGTACAGCACATTTTCCGCACCTTCAAGGGGATGGAAATCGGCAAGTTAGACCGCATGACCTGGAACGACGCAATGAAATACTACGGCTCCGACAAGCCCGATGCCCGTTTCGACATGCGCTTTGTGGAGCTCAACGATGTGCTGCAAGGCAAGGAGTTCAAGGTCTTCAACGAGGCCGAACTCATCATCGGTATCAAGGCCGAGGGCTGCGGCAACTACTCCCGCAAGCAGCTAGACAACCTCACCGAATTTGTGAAAAGTCCGCGCGTGGGCGCCGCTGGTTTGGTCTATATCCTTTGCAATCAGGATGGTACGTACAAATCCTCTGTCGATAAATTCTACACCCAGGACGACCTCAAGGCCGTGGCCGAACGTTGCGATGCGCACGCCGGCGACCTCATCCTCATCCTTTCCGGCAAGGCGATGAAGACGCGCAAGCAGATGTGCGAGCTGCGTTTGGAGATGGGCACCCGCCTCGGTTTGCGCAAGGCCGGCGAATACAAAGCAATGTGGGTGATCGATTTCCCGCTGTTGGAGTGGGATGAGGAGACGCAACGCTATTACGCTATGCACCACCCGTTTACCGCACCGAAACCCGAGCATGAGGATTGGTTAGAGACCCGTCCCGGCGAGGTGTTGGCCAATGCCTACGACCTGGTTATCAACGGTTCCGAAATCGGCGGCGGCTCCATCCGTATCCACCGTCCGGAACTGCAAAAGCGCATGTTCAAGGCCCTGAATTTCACCGAAGAGCAGGCCCAGAGCCAGTTCGGATTCCTGATCAACGCCTTCAAGTTCGGTGCCCCGCCGCACGGTGGTATCGCCTTCGGTTTTGACCGTCTGTGCGCCGTTTTGAGCGACTGCGACAGTATCCGCGACTTCATCGCGTTCCCGAAAAACAACGCCGGCCGCGACACCATGCTGCCCGCCCCCACCCCCATCGACCCCAAACAGCTCGACGAACTGAACATCAAACTGAAATAAATGCTCCGGAAAACGCTGGCCACTTTTGGCGAATACCTCATCTTCCTGCGCCAAGTCTTCAGCAAACCGACCAAATGGTCCGTATTCCTGAAGAAATGGGTGTTCGAGATGGACGCGATGGGCATCGGCTCCATGCTGATTGTCAGCATCGTGTCGCTCGCCATGGGCAGCGTGATTACCATGCAGACGGCCCTCCAAATCGAGAGCGGCTGGATTCCCTCCTGGACGGTGGGCTTCGTGGCCCGCACCTCCATTGTCATGGAACTTTGCCCCACCATCATCAGCCTGCTGTTGGTGGGCAATCTCGGCTCGCGCATCACGGCGGAAATCGGCAGTATGCGTGTCACAGAACAGATTGACGCATTGGAGGTTATGGGCATCAACCCTGCCTCGCACTTGGTGCTGCCGAAAGTGTTGGCCTCTGTCATTGTGAACCCCATACTCTGTGTCTTCAGTATCGCCTTCGCCCTTTTTGGCGGCTACCTGACAGTCTGGCTCACCGGCTGCATCTCCCTTTACGACTTCCACGACGGCCTCACCTACTGTTTCCGCGTCTATGACGTGGTTTATGCGCTCACCAAAACCTGCATCTTCGCCTTCATCATGTCCACCGTGGCCTCCTTCTACGGCTACCGCATCGAAGGCGGCGCATTGGAACTTGGCAAGGCCAGCACGCAAGCGATTGTGGTGTCGAGTTTTGTTATTTTGGTGTTGAATGTGGTGATAACGGATATTATGTTGTGAACAATGTATTAATGTACAATGTACAATGTATAATGTACATCAAACTACAAACTTAACTCGAACTGATGAAAGAGAATCTGATTTTGGACAAAAGCAAAGCATACATTTAAGAAAATGATCGAGGTTAACAACGTTTCCAAATATTTCGGCGAGAAGCAGGTGCTGCACAATATCGACACGCAGTTCGAGGAGGGCAAGGTGAACTTGATCATCGGGCGTTCCGGGTCGGGAAAGACAGTGCTGATGAAGTGCTTGGTGGGGTTGCATACGCCCGAGGAGGGGGAAGTGCTCTACAGCGGGCGCGAGTTCCACAACCTGCCGGAAAAGGAGAAATTGCTGCTTCGAAAGGAGATGGGAATGGTGTTCCAAGGGTCCGCATTGTTCGATTCGATGACTATAGAGGAGAATGTCACCTTCCCGTTGGACATGTTCACGGACATGAGCGAGAGCGAGAAACGCGACCGTGCCAATTTCTGCCTCGAATGCGTTGATTTGGAGAATGTCAACAAGCTCTTTCCGGCGGAATTGAGCGGCGGCATGAAGAAACGCGCCGCCATCGCCCGCGCCTTAGCCTTCAACCCAAAGTACCTGTTCTTCGACGAACCGAACTCCGGCCTCGACCCCAAAACCTCCCTGCTCATCGACGAGCTCATCACCAAGATCACCCACGATTTCAACACCACCACTGTGGTCAACACCCACGACCTGAACTCCATCATCACCATCGGCGAGACCATCTCGTTCATCTACCAAGGGCATTTGGCCTGGCGCGGCAGCAGCGACAACATCCTCACCTCCGACGACCAGACGTTGAACGATTTCATCTACGCGCAGCCGCTGACGCAGAGGTTACGGAAAACGCTGTAACCCTCAATAACCAATAACCCATAACCTATAACCAATACAAAAATGAACTGGATTGACATCATCGTCCTCATCCCCCTTTGCTGGTTCGCCTTCAAAGGTTTCAAAAACGGCTTCCTGATGGAGATTGTCTCCTTGGCTGCACTGTTCTTAGGACTTTTCATATCCTACAAATTCTCCGACCTGATTTCCCTCTGGATTACGGGCACCTCGTTAGCGAAACCCATCTCCTTCACCCTGTGCTTTATCCTTACCATAGTGTTGGTCCACTTGTTAGGGCGAATTCTGAAGCGGGCGCTGAAGCCGGTGCTATCCGAATTCCTCGACAAAGGGCTCGGGGTGCTGTTCGGCGTCCTGAAAGTGGTGTTGGTGGCGGCAGTGCTGTTCTATTTCATCGATACCGTAGACAAGAAGGAAATCCTCATCAAACACGACGTGAAAAAGGATTCCGTCGCCTACAAGCACCTTTCGCCGGTGATGTCGCACGTGCTGGAATGGAAAGAGACGCGGAATGCGGAGAAATAACCTCCCTCCCCCCCCTTGCTCCCTTACAAAGATTTTGTATATTTGCCAGTTAAAATATTAAAACTATCTAACTGATTATCAATTTAATAACATAAAAAATTATGCCGAAAATTTCCCAAAAAGGTGCAAGCATGCAGTCTTCCCCTATCCGGAAGCTTGTCCCCTTCTCCGACGCCGCCAAGAGCCGCGGCATCCATGTCTATCATTTGAACATCGGTCAGCCCGATATCGAGACCCCGAAAGGCGCCCGTGATGCCGTGCGCAACGCCGACATCCCGGTGATTGCCTACAGCCACTCCGCCGGCAACCTCAGCTACCGCAAGAAACTGGTGGAATACTACCACAGCGTGGGCATCGAAATCACCACCGACGAGATCATCGTCACCACCGGCGGCAGCGAAGGCCTCCTTTTCGCCTTCAACAGCTGCATGGATCCCGGCGACGAAATCATCATCCCGGAACCTTTCTATGCTAACTATAACGCATTCGCCACCATGTGCGGCGTAGTGGTGAAACCCATCGTCTCCACCATTGAAAACGGCTTTGCGCTGCCCTCCATCGAGGATTTCGAGAAGGTGATCACCCCGAAGACGAAGGCCATCATGATCTGCAACCCCAACAACCCCACCGGCTACCTCTACTCCAAGGAGGAAATCCTGAAGCTGGGTGAGATCGCCAAAAACCACGACCTCTTCCTCTTCGCCGACGAGGTTTATCGCGAATTCTGCTACGACGGCGTGAAACATTTCTCCGTCATGGAGTTGACCGACATTGCCGACAATGTGGTGCTTTTGGACTCTGTGTCAAAGCGTTACAGCGCTTGCGGCGTGCGTGTGGGTGCCTTCATCACGCACAACAAAGAGGTTTATGCCACCGCGATGAAGATGGCCCAAGCCCGTCTGAGCCCGCCGTCTTACGGCCAGATTCTCGGTGAGGCCGCCGTCGATACCCCGAAAGTCTATTTCGACAGCGTCAACAAGGAGTATGTGGCCCGCCGCAACACTATCGTGAACGGTGTGAACGCCATCCCCGGCTGCTTCGTCCCGATGCCGAAGGGCGCCTTCTACTGCGTCGCCCGTCTGCCCATCGACGACTCCGACAAATTCTGCCGCTGGCTGCTCGAAGACTTCAGCTACAAGGGTGCCACGGTGATGTTCGCCCCCGCCACGGGATTCTACTCCAAGAAGGGTCAGGGCGTGAACGAGGTCCGTATCAGCTACTGCCTCAACGTCTCCGATCTGGAGAAGGCCGTCGAGTGCCTCCGCGAAGCCCTCAAGGTCTATCCGGGACGCACGAACTAACCTTGGCTATTTAAGTTTCTCAAGTTCACTTAGCATTTTTTTGTGGGAGATGACTTGCTCCATAGTTCAGGAAAGATTCGGTTTCAGGTTTCAAGATTCAAGTTTCAAATCATTCTGAAACCTGAAACTTGAAACCTGTAACTTGAAACTTGAGACTAATATAAGAGAACTTGCAGGAATGAATTAACTATTAATCAAGACCATGTATTTTAACAACATACATACCGAAAAAGATGTGGCAGGTCGTCGCCTGCTACATCTTTTTCTCGTTTTTGCGACAGTGATGGCTGTCTTTATGCCGCAAAAGGTTGACGCACAGCGCAGCAAGCCCGTCTATCAGACCGACTTCTCCAGCAAGGACTTCGTCGACACAGCGGCTCCGATGATTTGGATAGACGCGCACATGTTGTACCAATTCCCAGTGGGATATCTGCGTACAATGTTCAAGAACAATTTCGCCGTCGGACCGGGATTCACGTTTAAGTCGAAAAGCAACTGGACGATTGGATTCCATCTTGACTACATGTTCAGTGCCAACCTGCGCGATCCCAACTTCTTCAACGGCACTTTGGCCAATGATGACGGCGTTGTCATCGACATGAACGGGCTGGTGTCGCGCGGCGGTATCCGCGCGGAAGGCCGCTATTGGACCGTGCAGGCGGAGGTCGGAAAGATTATCCCCGTGGATCGTTGGAAGAACTCCGGCATCTGGATACGCCTCGGGGCGGGCTACTTCAGCCACCGATTGCGCCTCGACGACTACAGCAAACAGTACCCGCAGCTCGACAACGACTACGCCAAAGGTTACGACCGCCGTTCCGGAGGCTTTGTCCTCAACCAGTTTGTCGGCTACCACTTCGTGCGCAAAAACCGCATGTTGAACTTTACCGTCGGACTTGAGTTCCAAGAAATGTGGACCAAGCCGAACCGAAACTACATCTTCTTCGAAGGCCCCACCGCCGACATGCCCGCAAAGTTCAGCGGCCTCATCGGCCTCCGCGCCGGCTGGAATATCCCGCTCTACGAACAAAAAACGACGACAACGTTTTATTATCGATAATGTTACCGTACACCATAGGCATCTGGTTTTACGGCCTCGGTATCCGCATTGCCGCGCTCTTCAACGGGAAGGCGAAGCTGTGGGTGCAGGGGCGAAAGGGCATTTTCTCCGAGTTAGAGAAAGCCTTCGCCGGAAAACCATCGCCTGTTTGGGTACATTGCGCGTCGTTGGGCGAGTATGAGCAGGCCAAACCGCTGATTGAGAAAATCAAGACAGAACAACCTGAAACATTGATTGTTACCACATTCTTCTCACCGTCTGGATACACGCAGGCGGTGAAAAAGAAACTTTCGGACTATGTTTTCTACCTGCCATTGGACCTGCCACGAAACGCACGCCGCTTTCTTGACATCGTAAAGCCTTCCACCGCCGTCTTCGTGAAATACGAGTTCTGGTTCAACTATATGCACGAACTGCACAAACGAAACACACCATTCTACTACATCAGTGCCATTTTCAGAGAAAACCAGCACTTTTTCAAGCCCAGTGGCCGATGGTTCGCCAAACAGTTGCGCCAAGCCACGCACTTCTTCGTGCAAACGGAGAAATCCAAACAACTTTTAGGAAGCATTGACATAAAGCAGGTTACCGTCTGCGGTGACACCCGCTTCGACCGCGTAAGCGCGATTGCCGCAACCGTTCAGCCGTTCCCGTTTATGGAAACATTCTTGAACGGCGAAAAAATCATTGTGGCAGGCAGCACTTGGGGACCTGACGAGCAATTGCTGGCACAGTTATTGCATCATTTTCCGAGTTATAAATTAGTTGTCGCACCCCACGAAATCAGCCGCACCCTGGAAGTGAAAGAAACCTTCGCCGCCTACAAAACCGCTTTCTACACCACTATGGACGAAAGCCAACTTGCTGACATGCAGGTTCTTGTTATAGACACCATCGGCATTCTGAGCCGGTTGTACCAATACAGCACGATATCGTACGTCGGCGGCGCATTCAAAACGGGGCTGCACAACACTTTGGAAGCCGCAGTCTATGGTCGGCCTCTATTTTTCGGTCCGAACTACGACCACTTCAACGAAGCCGTGAACTTGGTGGCCTTGAAAGGAGCTTTCTCCGTAAAAAATACCGCTGAGATGCAGACTATTATGGAGAATTTCGAGCAGGATCCGAACTATTACGCCCAAACCTGCAATATTTGCCAACAATTTGTGGCACAAAATGCAGGTGCAGCGGAAATTATATATAAGACCATTAACTTAAAACCTGAATCTTGAATCTTGAATCTTGAAACCTGAAACCTGAAACTATTGCCTACTGCCTTCTGCCTTTTAACTTTTGCCTTTTAACAATTGACAATTTCAAACAAAAAACATAAAAAAAATGAGCAAGACATTAAAAACCGTTCTGATTATTGTTGGCATCGTCCTCGTTTTGGCGGCCATGTTAGTAACACCATACAACACTATGGTGAAAAAGGACGAAAGCTGCTCCAAGGCTTGGGCCAATGTGGAGAGTGCTTATCAACGTCGTATGGACCTGATCCCCAACTTGGTGAAGACCGTCCAAGGAGCGGCAGACTATGAAAAAGGAACTCTTGAGGCCGTGATCAATGCCCGCGCGAAAGCAACTTCAGTGCAAGTGGATCCGAGCAATCTGACGGAAGAGTCCATCGCCCAGTTCCAAGCTGCCCAAGATCAGTTGAGTTCTGCTTTGAGCCGCCTCATGGTGGTGGTGGAGCGTTATCCCGAGCTGAAAGCCACAGAGCAGTTTCAAAGCTTGATGGATGCGCTGGAGGGATGCGAAAACCGGATTAATGTTGCGCGTGACAACTTTAACGAAGTGGTCAACGATTACAACAGCTACATCCGCAGGTTCCCGAACAACATTATCGCCGGCATGTTCAACTTCGACAAGAAGGGTTACTTCAAGGCTGCCGAAGGTGCCGACAAGGCTCCCGAAGTGGAATTTGATTTCAACTAATAACAAACATCCTTATTCGAGTTGAAACGACTGATAACCATACTGTTCGCCATTGCATTGGCCTGGTCTGTAGCGGCCAAGGACAAGGACGTGATTCCGCCTGCGCCCAATCCGCCACGTTTGGTCAACGACTTCGCGGGTATCCTTACTGCTGAACAGATTCAGGAGAAGGAGGATCTTCTTGTGGCATTCAACGATTCGACCACCAATGTGATTTGTGTGGTGACTGTCAACGATTTAGGCAATTATACGCCTGCCGAATTTGCATACGAGATCGGTGACAGGTGGGGTGTCCGCTCCGAAGACAAGCGCAATGGTGTGGTACTGTTGCTTAAGCCACGCAACGAAACCTCTGGTGAAGTCTATATTTCTGTCGGTTACGATTTGGAGGGAGCCATTCCGGACATTACGGTAGGCAAGATTATCGACCGCAAGATGATGCCCGCCTTGCGCGAAGGCGACTACAACGCCGCCATTGACTCGGCATTAGCGTATATCCTGCCTCTCGCGGCCGGCGAAATCAGCGCGCAAAGGCTCGATGATGAGGACGACGACACCTTGGAAGTGCTCTTAGGTCTCATTTTCATCATCGTGTTGGTTATTGTCATTGTCCACTTCTCCAAAAAACATCCCAACGGTACCGGCGGTAGTTATTACGGCGGAGGCTACTTCCCGCCAACGCATTATGGCGGCAATTGGTCCGACTACGGCGGTAGTTTTGGCGGTGGCAGCTTTAGCGGAGGAGGTTTCGGCGGTTTCGGCGGCGGCGGCGGTTTTGGCGGCGGCGGGGCCGGACGAAGTTTCTAATCAATGTAGAATGTAGAATGCAGAATGTAGAATAAATTGTAAATTGTAGGTTTCAATAACCAATAACCTATAACCAATAACCATTAATAATGAATTATTACATCAAAAACGCAATAATCGTGAACGAAGGTGAGACATTTAACGCTCACCTTTTTATTAAGGCCGGCATTATTGCCAAGATAGTGCGCGAAAGCGACTGCTTCGAACCGGAAAATGCACAGGTAATCGATGCACGCGGCAAATATCTCATTCCCGGTGTCATTGACGAACACGTGCACTTCCGTGAGCCGGGGATGACCGCCAAAGCCGACATCTACAGCGAGAGCCGGGCGGCAGTGGCGGGCGGCGTCACCTCCTACATGGAAATGCCCAATACCGTGCCGCAGACCACCACACAGGCCCTTTTGCGGGAAAAATTCGAGCTTGCTGCGGAAAAATCGCTGGCCAACTACTCGTTCTACATCGGGGCGACCAACGATAACCTCGATGAAATCGTGAAAACCGATCCTATCAACGTCTGCGGAGTGAAACTGTTCATGGGTTCCAGTACCGGCAACATGCTAGTGGATAAAGATTCCGTTTTGGAAACGCTCTTCAAGGAATCGCCGTGCCTCATTGCCGCGCATTGCGAGGACGAAGACATTATCAAACGTAACACACAACATTACAAAGAATTAGCGGACAAACACGAAATAGTGCCGGACGCGACTCTCCATCCGCTTATCCGCACCGAAGAGGCCTGTTACCGCTCCACCGAAAAAGCGGTGAACATGGCCAAAAAGGCGGGTGCCCGACTGCATGTCATGCATATCTCCACCCGTGCGGAACTGCTCCTCTTTGACCCAAGCATACCATTGAAAGAGAAAAAAATAACGGCAGAAACCTGTCCGCATTACCTCCTTTTCGACGATCGCGACTACGTTCACTACGGCTTTGCCATCAAATGCAATCCCGCCATCAAGTCGGCACACGACAAACGCGCACTCTGGCGAGGGGTGATGGACGGCTACATCGACACTATCGGTTCCGACCATGCGCCGCACCTGCGCGAAGAGAAGTTCACCGACAGCTATTTCACGGCTAAGTCGGGATTCCCGTCCATCCAGTACAACCTGCCGCTCATGGCCGACAATTTCAAACGCAACGGCTTGGCTATGTCCGATTTAGTGACCTTAATGTGCCACAACCCTGCCCTACTCTACCGCATCGACCGACGCGGTTTTATCCGCGAAGGCTACCATGCCGACTTAGTCCTCCTGGATACAAACGTCAATGACTTGATTACCAACGAAAAAGTGTATTACAAATGCGGCTGGACCCCCTATGACGGCACAACAGTCCGCACGCAAGTAACCCACACGTTTGTGAATGGGAACTTAGTGTACGAAAACGGACAGTTTCATGAGGAAAGTAGAGGGAAAAAATTAAGATTTCAGGTTTAATACCTCAAGTCAAAGGTCAAAAAAAGAAGCCATCACTTTCTTCGCAATACTTTGCGAAAAGGTTGGTTTATGTCGACTGGGACGCGACCTTGCCTATTGCAGGGAATCGCCAAAATACGCTATTTTTTCGGGATTTTCAGTTTCTGGCCTACCTGCAAGGCGTTCTTGTTGGGGAGATTGTTGTAGTCGGCAAGATATTCAGCTGTAGTGCCGTAACGGCGGGCAATGGAGTAGAGCGTATCACCCCGTTGGATAGTATAGGAGGTGTAGCTCTTCTGCTGCTTCACGGGCTTTATCTCAGGTTGCGGTTTTACAGGAACGGGGCTGCCAATAGTATCGCATTTCGTTGTTGCTGAGTCTGTTGTGCTATTCTCGACTATCACCTTTGTGGAATCCTGCGCTGCCGGTTTCGCATTCGGGTTCGGCACCTTAACCGTCGTGCCTTTCTTGACAATCAGCTTCTGTCCAACACGCAAATTAGTGCTGCGCAGATGGTTCCAACTTTTCAGATTGCTGACCGAAGTGTGATACTTGCCAGCGATTTTACCCAACGTTTCACCCCTTTTCACCGTGTGATACTTGTTCGGGGTCTTCTGCACAATCATCATCCCGTCATCCGTCACCATGCCGTTGGAAGCCACCACATTCAAGTCCTTGGTCGGGTTGAAATAGGTGTCATAGTTGTAGTTTGGAATCGAATCGGCGAGAGCGATGTAGCGCAGAATGTCGTTGGAACGCAGGCGGACAGACATAGGCTGGTTGAAGGCTGGGATAATATCCCTTTTGTACTGCGGGTTGAGTGTTTTTATCTCGTCATAACTGACATTCAACACGTTGGCAATCTGCTGAAAATGCGTCTCCTTGTCAATCATAATGGTGTCCACATCCGACGGAATAGAGATTTTCGCAGGCTGGATACCGTAGAGATTGTGGTAGGTCATCATGTACATGGCACCGATGAAGGCGGGAAAATAGTTTTGGGTTTCGCGAGGAAGGTATGGGCTCACACTCCAGAAATCGGTTTTGCCGCCGGAACGCTGGATAGCCTTGCGCACATTGCCCGCGCCGCAATTATAGGCAGAAATCGCCAATCCCCAGTCACCAAAAATTTTGTAAAGGTCGCGAAAATGGCGCGCGGCAGCTTCAGTAGCCTTGTACGGGTCGCGGCGGTCATCCACGTATGACGTGACTTCCAATCCGTAAAGCTTTCCCGTGCCATGCATGAACTGCCAAATGCCCGTTGCGCCCGCAGGCGACACGGCCGTGGGGTTCAGGGCAGACTCGATAATCGTGATATAGACAAGCTCTTCGGGCAGATTGTACTTGTCGAAAATGGCCTTCATCCATGGGTAATAGTACTGCGCAAGCCCCAAAATCACGGAGGAACTGCGCTGACGTTGTACAGAATAGAGCTCAATGAAACGTTTTACCTTGTCGTTATAAGCCACCTGAATAGGGGTCTCGATTGCGCTTAACCGCTTGAAAATCAAGGAGTCGTTGTTATCATATTTGGTAGTGTCGTCTGTAAGCTTGGAGAGGACGGAGTTCTGGGAGGCAAGGTCGCGCTTCACGTACCAGACATTCAGCAACGAATCCATCAGCCGGATCTCATTGCGGGTGAAAATTTCCAGACTCTCTATAGCGGTGGAATCCTTAGCCGTAACGTCGTTCTGGGCCCGCATAGGCCAAACGAGACAACATAACAAAGTTAATATCAACAATTTACATTTCATGTTTTCGAATATTTAAGTCTGAGTAATTGCAACGCACAATCTTTTATTTTATTGTATAGCTATTCCATTTTATTTCTTTTCCTCCCTGAAAAAGGGTGGTGACAGAGAGAATCCCTTCCTCATCATACAACTGCCAAGCGCCCTCCTGAAGTCCGTCTTCGTACTTTCCAGTCAGGCGAATATTGCCGTTTTCCCAGTAAAGTACATATTTACCGTCCATCATGTCGTCGCGGTACTGTATTTCGGAAGCAATCTTTCCCGGCTCGAACCACGATTTCCACATCCCGTCGCGCAAGCCACCGCTATAACGTCCTGTTTCGTAGGATGTTCCGTTTCTGTACATCCACGTTCCCTCCTCGTAGCCCGCTTCGTACTGACCCGTCGTCACAGCGATTCCCTCCTCGTCGTAATCCACATAGCGGCCCTCCAAATCGCCGTCCTCGTAGTTGGCCACGGTCATCGTGTCGCCACTCGGATAAAACCAAAGCCACTCGCCGATTTTCTGTCCCTTTCCGTTGTAACTACCTGTAATCTCAACAGTTTTATCCGTGAAGTAGAAATTCCATTCGCCAATGGGTTTAGAGTTTTTGTACTTGCCTTTGGAACGTAGCTCGCCCGTCGGGTAGTACTCTTTCCAGAGCCCCTGCCGCAATCCGTTGAGGTCTGTAACGCCCTCGTAGCGAAGCCAACCGTCCTCATAGAGATAACCGTTGGTGATCTTGCCGGTGGAGTCGAAATCGCGACGGATGCCATCGGGACGGCCGTTGTAGTAGGTGGCGGAAATAGCGACCTGTCCGTTAGGATGATACGTCTGCCGACGCTCCATCTGTTTGGTCTCCTTGGCATCTTTCACAAGCTGGTCGTTTTCGTATTTTTCCACGTACAGGAAATCGCCGTTTTCATCGTAATATTTGAAAAAACCGTGTTTCTTGTCGTTGAGATACTGCGCCTCGACCCGCAAGTTGCCATTTTCCCAAAAGTACTTCCAACTGCCTTGCTTGAGTCCAAACTTGTCGGTGCGGTTCACCACCTCCCGACGGCTGCGCACCCCGCGATAGTATTTGGTCACGGCCACCACGAGCCCTGTGTCATTGAACTCTTTGGCCAGCCCGTGCGGCAACCCGTTCACGTATGGCACAGTCTTCTTCCATACATTATTTATATTATAGGTATTCACACTGCCGACAATCGTATCCTGCCGCCATTGTGTCACTGTGTATTCATCTTTCTGATAGACAGTCTGTTCACCGTCCTTTTTGTCTTCCTTGTAATGCACCTTCATGCGCACGGAGGCATCGTCGTTGTAAAACGTCCAAAGGCTGTCTAGCAGGAAATTCTTGCGGTTGCCTTCGGAGACAAGAATGCCTTTCTCGTTGTAGGATTTCCACCAGCCGTCGGGCTTGCCGTCGACTAAGCGGCCTTCGCTCGACTTCACGCCGTTGGGGTAGTAGTATATTTTGTAATCATCAGGATACAAAAAAGTGGAGTCCTGAGCCTGGCAGAATACCGCTCCCATCAGGAGAATTAGCCCAAGAGTCCACTTTTTCATCATATTCAATAGGATTATCTTGTTCCGTCAAACTTGACAATCGTGATACGGGTGTTGATTGTACCCAAAATCTCAATTTCATACTGCAATTCAGCGTGGACAGTGTTTCCGGAGAAGGTTACTGTTATGCCGATATTTTTAATTTGCTCTGTAGTAGCATTGTAGATGCTGTTTTGATAGCCAATGTTATCCAACAGCATATCGAGATAATCCAGCAAACCGCTATTGGAAACATACTGTTCCGGTGTGACAGCATTGAGCGGAATCACGCTGTAGAGGAACAAGCCGTTTGTCAGCGGGTTGGTGAGAAACTGCATTTTGCCACTTTTGTTATCGGTGGGAGTTGCACTCGGGATAATCTCAGAAGTGGTAAATTTAAAGAATTGGAAATTACCGGTATAGGTACCGGCATACTGATTTTTGTTTGTGCAGCCAGTCAGGGCCAGCACCGCAATCAACAGGATTGGAAGAATTTTTTTCATTTTTTTATGATTTTAAGGTGATTCAAAATTTCGAACTGCAAAGATACACTTTTTTTTCGTAACAAGCAACGAGTACAAACAATCGAGATTCACATATTGGAAAAAAGTTTATTTTTGCCGCGTTTTTAAACACCAAAAGTATTAACCAAAAACCGAGAAAAAATGAAGAAAGTCATGGCTATTTTCGCCGCCACCCTGTTGCTGGCCGGCGTTGCAACCTCTTGCAACAAGAAATGTGAATGCAAAACGTATGTTGCTGGTGTTGTCACCACCACTTCTGAAGTGGAGTTGGACAAAGGTAAGAAGTGTTCAGACTACACGTCCATTATCACGGAAGACCCCAAAACGGGTATTGAGTGCAAATCAAAACTCTTCTAATTGACGTTTCGACGAAAGTCATCGGCCGCGGTAAATTCACCGCGGCTTTTTTGTATCTTTGCCGTCCGAAAATTATGCTTTTATGTCAATAAACATCATCACTTTAGGATGTTCCAAGAACGTTGTGGATTCGGAGGTTATGGCCGCACAGCTGCACCGAAACGGCCATGAAGTCTACTACGAAAGTGCGCAGAAGTCCGACATCGTGATCATCAACACCTGCAGCTTCATCCACGATGCGCGGGAAGAGTCTATAAACGAAATTCTTACCCAAATAGAACGCAAGAAACGCCGCCAAATCAAGAAGTTGTACGTGGTAGGATGCCTGGTCCAGCGCAATATGGCGGAACTGCAGGAGGCTTTGCCCGAAGTGGATGGCTTCTTCACTTTCGCGGAACTTCCAAAGTTGTTGGAATCTCCAGATTTCCAACTGCTTAACACGCCCGACCGGATGCTCTCGACCCCGCGCCACTATGCCTACCTCAAGATTTCCGAAGGTTGCGACCACCAATGCTCCTACTGTTCCATCCCGCTTATCCGCGACCGGCAGGTTTCCAAACCGATCCCGTTGATTGTTGAAGAGACGCAACGTCTTGCCGACCAGGGGGTTAAGGAACTGATGCTCATCGCCCAGGACCTCACCTACTACGGCATCGACCGCAGCGGCAAACGCGAACTTGCCGATCTGATGGACAAACTCGCGCAAGTAAATGGTATCCAGTGGATTCGGCTTCATTACGCCTATCCGTTGAACTTCCCCTACGAGATTTTGGAGGTGATGAAGCAGTACCCGCAATACTGCCGTTATTTGGACATTCCGTTCCAGCATGTGAGCGATGACATCCTGCAAAGTATGCGGCGCGGCGGTAGTTCAGCCTACATTTACGACCTCATCGCTCGCATCCGTGAGACGATTCCCGGTATCGCGCTGCGCACCACACTGATTTCCGGCTACCCGACCGAAACCCGCGAACAGCACAAGGAATTGGTGGAGTTTGTGCGCCGCAACCGTTTCGAACGGCTTGGGGTTTTCGCTTACTCCCAAGAAGAAGACACGCCCGCTTACGACCTCGGCGACCCGATCAAGGCTTCCGAGAAGAACAAGCGCGTCAACGAAATCATGAAACTGCAGGAGAAAATCTCCTACGAGATCAACCAGACCCACGTCGGCAACACCATGAAGGTGCTGATTGACAGCGAGGAACAGGACTGCTACATCGGTCGCACCGAATTCGACTCGCCCGATGTCGATAACACCGTATTCATCGACAAATCCCAACCGCTGACCGTCGGGGAATTCTATAACGTGAAAATCACGGACGCGGCAGAATATGACCTTTTCGCCTCAATAACCCATAACCAATAACCATTAACCATTAAATGAACCTACTGCAACTTTTCAAAAACCTTCGCCCGTTTGTAAAACCTTACAAATGGCTGGTACTCATTACGTTAATCCTTACCTTGGTCGGGTCTTTGATGGCGCAGGTCAACGCCATCGTGCTGGACCGGACGGTGGATGCCATCAACGCGCTGATTGGCACAAACTTCCAATGGAGTCAGGCGGCGCGAATTATGACCATCATCAGCGTCGTGCTGTTGGGCAAGGAGTTGCTTTCCGCAGTCGTCACTTTCGCGCAGAACTACTTCGGTGAGCGGATGCGGATTTACGTCAGCCGCGATTTGGCACAGAGCGTCATCGTGAAAGTGCTCACCTTCAAGATGGCCTTCTTCAACTCCGGCGACAACGCCACCGGCAAATTGCAAGCTCGTATCGATCAGGGTGTCAGCTCGTTGTCGCGAACGGTGCAGAACTTCTTCATCGACCTGCTGCCGCTGTTCACCAGCGCTTTGCTCGCCCTCATCCTGATGTTCGCGGCCAATGTCTATGTGGGGTTGGTCGCCCTCGGCATCGTGCCCGTCTATTTCTGGATCACCTACCGGCAGGCGCGTCGGCTCAAAGGGTGGCGCCGCGAGATGCGCGGACATTTGGAGTCTAAAAGTCAGGGAATCAAGAACATCATCGACTCCATCAACGTCATCAAAAGTTTCAACCGCGAGGAGATTGAGGGGCAGAAACAGCTCGACATCCAAAACCAGGTGACGGAAAACCAAATGAAGACCCGCAAGGTGGCCTTCTACTACAACGGGTTGAAAAGTTTCGTAAAACAGATTGGTACTGTGCTCGTTATCATCCTCACCGCCTACTTGGTGCTCATCGAATATCCCGGCATGACCATCGGTAAGATCATGTACCACGTAATGCTTTTCAGCAACGTCATCGCGCCCATCACGCAGTTGCAGCGCATTTTCGATGATGTGAACGACGCGCTGATCTACGCAGAAGGCTTCTTCGGCATCCTCAACTCCGAGGCGGATGTCGAACCGTCGGGCGACTACAAACCCGAGCAGATTCACGGCAACTTCGAACTTACGAACGTCGATTTCACCTACCCGAACGGCACGCAGGCGCTGTTCGACGTCAATATGCGGATTGAGCCGGGCAAGATTACGGCGTTGGTCGGGCTTTCCGGTGCGGGCAAGAGTACCATCGTCAACCTGTTGGACAAGTTCTACGAGCCGCAGGTGGGCACAATTACCCTCGACGGGGTCGATTTGCGCGACTACGACACGCACTACCTGCGCGAGAATATCGGCTTGGTGTTGCAGAAGAACCATATCTTCGACGGCACCATTGAGGAAAACATCCTCTACGGCAATCCGGATGCCTCACACGAGGAGGTGGTGGAGGCCGCCAAGAAGGCGCACCTTTACGACCAGATTATGGAGCTGCCGAAGCAGTTCGCGCACAATGCTGCAGACCTCTCCGGCGGGCAGCAGCAGCGTGTGGCCATCGCCCGCATGTTCCTCAAGAACCCGCCCATCATCTTCCTCGATGAACCTACCGCCAGCTTGGACGCCATCGCCACCGAGCAGATCAAGAACAGCATCGACGCCATCAAGCAGGATCGCACCGTCATCATCATCTCCCACAGCATCTCGCAAATCATCGACGCAGACTACATCTACGCCCTCAAGGACGGCCGCGTGGAAGAGAGCGGCGACCCCGACGAAATCTACAAGAAGGGCGGCATCTACAAAGACATCATTGACGCTTCGGCCCGGAGTTTGAACATTGAGAAGATTGCGAAAACGATAGGTTAGACTATGAAAGGACGTAACGACAAGCCGCATATCGGCATTTTCGGAAGGAGGAACAACGGCAAGAGTTCCCTTATCAACGCCATCACGGGACAGGAGGTCGCCATCGTGGACAGTACCGCCGGCACCACCACCGATCCCGTGCGCAAGTCCATCGAGATTTTCGGCATCGGGCCGTGCATCGTCATTGACACCGCTGGCATCGATGATGTGGGAACTATCGGCGCAAAACGAGTGCAGAAATCCTTGGAAGTTCTGAAAATCATTGATTTAGCCATACTCGTCATCACCAATTACGAAGTGGGAATTCCCGAACGGCAACTGATGGAGCAGTTCCGCCAATTCGAACTTCCCTACCTCATCGTCAACAACAAAAGCGACCTTGGCACGGTGCGCGAAATAGAAGTAGATAGTTGCAAGGTGTTGAATGTCAGTACGAAAACGCATTCTGGGATTGACGAAATGCTGCAGGAGGTTGTGCGCATTATGCCTGAGTCGGCATACCGTACTCGCTCGCTGCTCGGCGACCTCATCAACGAGAGCGACGAAGTTTTGTTAGTGACCCCTATCGATTCGGAAGCCCCCGAAGGACGGATGATTCTCCCCCAAGTGCAAATGATTCGCGATGTACTTGACAATGAGGCGATTGCCGTCGTGCTAAAGGAGGACAAGGTGGCCGCTTACCTGCAAAATCACCGTGCCCCGAAGTTAGTCATCACCGACAGCCAGGCCTTCCACGCGGTGGAAAAAGTAGTGCCGGAAAGCATCCCACTGACAGGTTTCAGCGTGGTTTTGGCGCACCACAAGGGCGAGTTCGAAGCCTATCTCGAAGGCACCCCGAAGCTGCGCAACCTCCGCGACGGCGACCGCATCCTGATGTTGGAATCGTGTACGCACCTCACCTCCTGCGAAGACATTGGGCGGGTGAAGCTGCCAAGGCTTATCCAAAAGTTCACGGGTAAAACACTGCAATTCGATTTCGTGTCGGGATTAAATCAGATCCCTGATATCCAGCAATACGCGATGGTCATCCAGTGCGGCGGCTGCATGGTGACCCGCAAGCAGCTGAAAGAACGTTTGCGTCCGGCCATCGAGGCGGGAATTCCCGTCAGCAACTACGGCATGGTTTTAGCTTACGTGAACGGCATTTTCGACAGGGCCGTGAAACCGTTTGCCTAAAAACACTACTTTTGCCGCCCGAATCGGAAACGTCAAAAAAGATTGTAAGTCGCTGTCATGCAGAAATATCGCAGTTACGTGCTCCCTGTCGCCATTCTGTTGGGACTGCTGTTCCATGGGGTCAGCGTGCAACTTTCTGCGTTGGTGCCGTGGCTCATTTTCACCATCCTGCTGCTGAATTTCGTAACCGTGGATTTGCGGCATTTGCGTTTTTCCATGCTGCATTTCTGGCTGCTGGTCTTCCAACTGACGGTCAGTGCGGGACTTTATCTACTTGTACGGGCAGTGTCGGGCAACGAGACGATGGCGCAAGGCTTTATGATGTGCGCCCTGTGTCCGGTGGCGGCCTCGGTGGTGGTGATCTCCTCCATGCTCGGTGCCGACCGCATGACAACCACCGCTTACACCATGCTCTGCAATTTGGTGATGTCGGTGGCGGCACCGCTCTGCTTCACCATCATTGGCGTACACCCGGAACTCACCTTCTGGCACTCGTTTTTGATGATTCTGCGGCGCATCACTCCCACGCTGGCCCTGCCGTTTTTCACGGTGCTGGCGTTGCAGACGTGGGCACCCAAGGCCAACGACTGGCTCTGCCGCTACAAAAGCGTTTCGTTCTACCTATGGGCGTTCGCGCTGTTCATCACCTTGGGCCGCACCATCGACTACATCTTTCTGCAAGGGCGCGGCAACGGGAACCTCATTCTCTACGGTGCGATTTTCTCAGCGGTGATGTGCGCCATTCAATTCGGCTTCGGCAAGTGGTTGGGACACCGTTACGGCGACACCGTGGCGGGCGGGCAATTGCTCGGACAGAAAAACACCGCCATGGGCATCTGGATGTCCAACACCTACCTCCAGCCGCTGTCTTCCGTATTCCTGGCCTTCTACATCATCTGGCAGAATCTGTTCAACAGTCTGCAATTGTGGTGGCACGACCGAAAAAAAAGTGTATTTTTGCCGTCAAATTGAAAAATAGATATGCAAGAGAACAATTATTTCCCATCAATGCTTCCTGCCGAGGAGCTCGCGCAGGTGAAGTACATTCCCACTCTCCCCGAATTTGTAACTTGGATCGAACAGAAATGGTCTGACCTTCCCTGTCTTTCCGACACGGTGAACACCTATACTTACCGCCAGGTTTGCGACCGGGTGTCACGCAAGCGCGCCCTTCTCAACAGCTTCGGGCTGCAAAAAGGCGACAAAGTGGCCATTTTGGATAACTCCACCACCGATGCAGTGGAGATGTTTCTCGCCGTCACTTCGGCGGGTTACGTGGCCATCAACCTGCCGGCCATGTTGCCTGCACAGGCCATCATAGGTTGCTGCATGAAGTTCGGTATCAAAGTGTTGGCTGCTGGAAAACCTTTCATGGAAACCGTAAATGGAGCTCCTTGCAAGGTTATCGCCATCACGGATTGCGCCGACCAAACTGCTCCAGTCGCTACGGTTGACAAGAACGACCCGGCCGCCATCTTTTTCACGGGCGGTACGACAGGCGCACCCAAAGGTGCTATCCTGCCTCACCGCGCCCTGATGCGCGGCGCCCTGAACGGTCTCTACGCCCCGGGGCACCAACTCGGTTGTCACCGTTACGCTTGCGTATTGCCGCTCAGCCACGTATTTGGCCTGATTTACAGCACTTTGTCTGTTCTTTATAAAGGTGCCTCCTGGTATTCCGTAGGCAACACCAAAGACACCATCGGCAAGCTGCCCGTCATCAGACCCACCATGATAGTGGCCGTGCCCGGCATCTGCGAAATCCTTTTAGGTCTCGTCAAGATGTACGGCAAGCCCTTCCTCGGCGGCGAGCTGAAAGTCATCATCTCCGGTGCCGCTAACGTACCCCCGAAACTTATCGGGGAATTCGATGAACTGGGCATCAACCTCTTCGGTGGATACGGTATGACCGAAGGTGCCAACCTCACCACCGGCAACATCGATGTGAAAACCAGACCCACGTCCGTTGGAAAGCTCTATCCGGAACAGGAAGCCAAAGTCGTGGACGGCGAACTGTGGTTCCGTGGCGACAACGTCTTCCTCGGCTATTATGGTGACCCCGAAAAGACTGCGGAAACCCTCACGCCCGACGGCTGGGTCAAGACCGGCGACCTCGTCCGCTTCGACGAAGACGGCTTCATGTACATCGTGGGCCGCATCAAAAACCTCATCATCCTCTCCAACGGCGAAAACATCAGCCCTGAAAGTATCGAGGAGCCCTTCTACAAAGACCCCAAACTGCGCGACTGCCTTGTGAAAGAGGACGAACAGGATGGCCGTCAGGTGATTGCCATCGAGATTCTGCCGCGCATAGACGACTTCGGCAACGCCCCTTGGGAGGAAGTGGAAGCCTACTTCAAGGAGCTCGTCGGCAAGGTCAACGCCACACTGCCCAGCACGCATCAAGTCAGCAAAATCACCGTGCGCAAGGAAGATTTCAAGCGCACCGGCGCCCTGAAAGTTTCACGCAATCAATAAGATATGGAAAGAGAAAACATTTTTGAAGAATTAAAAGAGATTCTGAAACTGATCAAACCCTCTATGGATCTTTCCGCTGTGAAGGAGGATTCGCAGCTCGTCCGTGATGTCGGCCTCGACTCGCTGACCATCCTGCTCCTCAGCCTTGCGGTCGAGAACAAGTTCGGATTTAAGTTCGAAGGCACGCCCAAGTTTGAAACGGTGGGCGAAGTAATCGACTACGTCAGTTCACACGCAACAATCTAAGGTCCAATATCTTACATCTATGAATATTCGAATTGTCAAGGTGGAAAGTCACAAGCAGCTGAAGCAGTTTGTGACTTTTCCTCTTCATCTTTATAAAAACTGCGAAAATTGGGTGCCGGCTTTAGAAGGCGACGAGTACGACACCTTCAATCCCCAAAAAAACGGCGCCTACGACTTTTGCGAAGCCGACTGCTTCTTAGCCTTCCGGGGCGATGAGATTGTGGGACGCGTGGCCGCCATCATCAACCACAAAGCCGACGACGAACAGAAACTCGTCCGCTTCGGCTGGCTCGACTTCATCGAAGACGAAGAAGTGCTTAAGTCCCTGATAGACACCGTCGCCGAATGGGGAAAACAACGGGGGCGCACTGACATGCGCGGCCCGTGGGGCTTTACCGACATGGATAAAGAAGGCCTGTTAGTGGAAGGTTTTGAGCACTTGAGCCCGTTCACCTGTCTCTACAACTTCCCCTATTACGGGCCTATGTTGGAGAAACTCGGCTTCACAAAGGAGGTGGACTGGACCCAACGGACGTTGGAAGTGAGTCCCGAGCTGCCGTCCATGTTCCGATTTGCCCATCTGGTCGAAGAGAGATCCAATGTGCATGTGGTCATTCCCAAAAGCATGAACGACATGTGCAAGCGCTACGGCATGGAAATTTTCCACATGTACAATGAGGCTTTTGCTCCATTGCATGGTTTTTCGCCCCTGACTGACAAACAGATAGACGCCTATTTGAAGACGTATGTGCCTATTTTGGACAAAGACTTCGTGGCGGTGGCCGTCAACGAAAAAGACAAACCCGTAGGTTTCCTTTTCTGCGTGCCGTCGCTTTCCAAAGCGGTGAAAAAGTCCAACGGACGACTGTTCCCCTTCGGCTTTATCCGCATTATGAAGGCGTTGAAGAAAAACGACACCTTAGAGGCGCTTATTATGGGTGTAATGCCTGAGTATCAACAATGTGGGATACCTGTTTTGCTTTTCAAGTATCTGCACGAAAACTGTATCAAGCGGGGCATCGACACCATCATTATGAACCCGCAGTTAGAGGAAAACTACAAGGTACAGTCACTGTTCGGAGACTACAAAACCACCCCGTTTATGCGCAGAAGGGCGTATAGACGGCACGTGTAAAGACGCAAAACGTTCCCGTTATCAAAACGCACAATATGCCTATTGTAGAGACGTGCCACGGCACGTCTCTACATTGGGAATATGTACCCTAATCTTTTACAATTTGTAATAACTGCCGAGGATTTTCGCGAACCATCGGGCGGGCAGGATGCGCTTCAAAAGCACGGACAGGCGTTGCTCGAACGAGGCCACCACATAACCGTGGCGAGGTCTTCTTTTACGGATGATTTGGCTGATTTTTCGGGCTAACACTTGTGGCTTCAATCCGCCGGTTTCGTCGTGTTCCACCTTCGCCATCGATTCGGCATAAGTCCGATAGGCCTGCATCGCTTCGGTATTGGGTGTTTTTTTGCGGCTGGCAGTAAAACCCGTGGAGAAATCGCCCGGACGGACTACAACCACTTGGATACCAAACTGTTGAATTTCCAGACGGAGGGCTTCGCAATAGCCCTCGATGGCGAATTTGCTGGCGGAGTAGAAGCCTTGAAAAGGCAGTCCCATCACACCGCCGATGGAGCTCATCGCGATAATTTTGCCGGAACCTTGCTTGCGCATGGAGGGCAGCACAGCGGTCACGAAATGCACCAGTCCCATGAAGTTGGCATCCATCTGCTCCCGAATCTCCTCCTCGGTGGCAAATTCCACAGGTCCTCCAATGCCCATGCCGGCGTTGTTGACCAACACATCAATGCGCCCTTCTTTGTCAACCACTTGCTGCACAGTGTCTTTCACCGCTTCACGGTCGCGGACATCCACCTTCAGATAATGCACCCCGGGCAGTTGTTCCACCTCACGGCGCACCGTACCGTAAACAGTATGGCCTTCCTGCGCCAGCAGACGGGCGGTTTCCAAACCGAAGCCCGACGAGATGCCTGTAATCAGAATGACCATAATTATATGATTCCGGCTTCTTTAAATGCCTTGGTAATTTTGTCAATGGCCTCATCCACCTGCTCGTAGGTGTGCGTGGCCATCAGGGCGAAACGGATCAAGACATCATTCTCGGGAACAGCAGGGGCGATGACCGGCGTGACGAAAACGCCGTCCTCCAACAAACGGGAGCAAAGCCAGAAAGCCTTCTCCGAATTGCGCACAAACAGCGGGATGATGGGCGTTTCACTGCGACCCGTATCGAAACCGCGCTCCTTGAACTGGTTGCGGGCGTAGTTGCTCACGTCCCAAAGGTGCTGGATGCGCTCGGGCTCGTCCAACATAATATCGATGGCCCTGCTGACTGCCGCCACGTTTGACGGCGGCATGCTGGCGCTGAAAATCAGCGATCGGGCGTTGTGTTTCAAGAAGTTGATAGTGTCGGCATCGGCTGCGATAAAGCCGCCCAATGAACCGAACGACTTCGAGAAGGTGCCCATGATGAGATCCACCTTGTCGGTCAATCCGAAGTGGTCGGCCGTGCCCCTACCCTGATGGCCCAAAACACCCAAGGAGTGGGCATCGTCGAGCATAATGTCGGCATCATATTTCTCCGCTAATGCCACCATTTCGGGCAGCGGAACAATGTCGCCTTCCATGGAAAAGACACCGTCGGCCACAATCAATTTGATGGCTTCGGGGTCGCATTGCTGCAAGCACTTTTCCATACTTTCCATGTCGTTGTGGGCGTATTTCAGCGATTTGCCGAACGCCAAACGGCTTCCTTCGATAATGGAGGCGTGGTTGAGCCTGTCGAGCAGCAGGTAGTCGTTGCGACCGCACAGCGCGGAAACCACCCCCAAGTTCACTTGGAAGCCCGTGCTGAAGCACAACGCGCCATCCTTGCCCACCAATCGGGCGAGTTTCTCCTCAAGTTCAACATGGATGTCAAGGGTACCGTTGAGGAAACGCGAGCCTGAACAGCTGGTGCCGTATTTGTCGATGGCGGCCTTGGCGGCTTCTTTCAGGCGGGGGTCGTTGGAGAGGCCCAGGTAGCTGTTCGAACTGAACATCAGCACATCCTTGCCGTCAATCTTCACCACCGTGCTCTGCTCCGACTCTATGGCCTTATAATATGGGTAGATTCCCTTTTCTTTTGCAATTTGCGGCGCTCTGTACTGCGCACATCTGTTTCTTAGTATGTATGACTTCATAAGAACAACATCGTTTCAAAAAAGCGGCAAAAATATACTTTTTTCGTATATGTCAGTACTTCCACCTCATTTCGTCACAACACTTGTTCATCCTGCCCTCTCTTCTGCCTTTTGCCTAATGCCTTTTGCCTAATGCCTTCTGCCTAATGCCTAATTCACCGCTCGCTGTTCCCTAAAAAAATGTATCTTTGCCGCTCTTAAAAACAGCAAAAGAATATGAGCGAATGTAATCACAATTGTCAGGAATGCAGCCAGAAAGACTGCGGAAACAGAGATTTACACGAAAAACCGAATGCATTAAGCGATATTAAAAAAGTGATCGGTGTGGTGAGCGGCAAAGGCGGCGTGGGCAAGAGCTCCGTCACCGCGATGCTGGCCGTGGCCTTGCGCAAAAAAGGCTACCGCGTGGGTATTTTAGATGCCGATGTCACCGGTCCTTCCATCCCCAAAATGTTCAACCTCCACGAGATGGTGCGCGGCAGCGAGCAAGGAGTCTATCCCGCCGTTACCGAAACCGGCATCGAAGTAATCTCCAGCAATTTGCTGATTTCCGATGAGAAGTCCCCCGTCCTTTGGCGCGGCCCGCTGGTCGCCGGCATGGTGAAGCAATTTTGGACCGAGGTGATCTGGGAACACATCGACTTCCTGCTGATTGACATGCCCCCCGGCACCGGTGACGTGCCGTTGACCGTCTTCCAAACCGTCACCCTCGACGGCATCTTGATGATCACCTCCCCGCAGGAATTGGTCTCCCTCATCGTGAGCAAGGCCGTGAACATGGCCGGCATGATGAACATCCCCGTCCTCGGCCTCATTGAAAACTACAGCTACATCACCTGTCCGAAATGCGGCGAGAAGATCTCCGTGTTCGGCAAGAGCACGGCTGAAGAGGTCGCCAAAGAATTTAACATCAAGTTGTTAGACAGACTGCCCATCGATCCAGAAATGGCTGCCTTATGCGACAAGGGCGAGATTGAAAAAGTCGATAACCATTATCTTGATAATGTTATTGATATGCTTGAAAGTTTGGAAGCGTAACCATTGACTTGAAACCTGAAACTTGAAACCTGAAACTGTTTGCTTTTGCCTAATGCCTAAAAAATAGAACTACAAAGAGGAAATTACAGATAATGAAACAATACCTTGACTTGATGCGCACGATCCTCGACGAGGGTCACTACAAATCCGACCGGACGGGCACGGGCACGTACAGCATTTTCGGTTACCAGATGCGCTTCGATTTGCAGAAGGGTTTCCCCCTGCTGACCACCAAGAAGTTGCATCTACGCTCCATCATCTACGAGCTGCTGTGGTTTTTGCGCGGCGATACCAACATCCAATATCTGCACGACCACAATGTCACGATTTGGGACGAGTGGGCCGATGAGAACGGTGATCTCGGACCGGTCTATGGCAAGCAGTGGCGTTCTTGGGAAGCCCCCGACGGCCGCGTTATCGACCAAATTACCAGTCTGATCGAGCAACTTAAGCGCAATCCCGACTCCCGCCGTCTCATTGTGAGTGCGTGGAATCCCGCCGATGTGGATCAGATGGCGCTGCCGCCGTGTCACACGATGTTCCAGTTCTACGCCAACGACGGGCAGCTCTCCTGCCAGCTCTACCAGCGCAGCGCGGACGTCTTCCTCGGTGTGCCCTTCAACATTGCCTCCTACGCCCTGCTGACGATGATGGTGGCGCAAGTTTGCGGGCTGAAGGCCAAGGACTTCGTGCACACCTTCGGCGACGCGCACATCTACTCCAACCACGTGGAACAGGCCAAGTTGCAGCTCTCTCGCGAGCCGCGCCCACTCCCGCAGATGCGCATCAACCCCGAAGTCAAGAGCATCTTCGACTTCCAATACGAGGACTTCACCTTAGAGAATTACGATCCGCACCCGCACATCAAGGCGGACGTGGCGGTATAACGAAAATATTTATTCACCAAAATACCAAACTATTATGAAATCAATCCAAGAACATAACTTCAGCGGCGAAAGAGCCCTGATTCGCGTTGACTACAACGTGCCGTTGGACGAGAACTTCAACGTGACCGACGTCACCCGCATCGTGCGCACCAAGGAGACCATCGGCAAAATTCTGAATGACGGTGGTTCCGCCATCCTGCTCTCCCACCTCGGCCGTCCGAAAGGTGAGGTGAAAGACGATATGTCCTTGCGCCACATCGTGAAGAAAACATCGGAAATCCTCGGCACGGAAGTCGTTTTCGGCGGCGATGTTTTGACTGCTGAGGCCGAAACCCTCTGCAAGGGCCTCAAACCCGGCAGCGTCGTGCTGATGGAAAACCTGCGCTTCCACAAGGAAGAGGAGAAGGGCGACGTTGATTTCGCCAAAGCCATCGCGCGTTTGGGCGACGTGTATGTGAACGATGCCTTCGGCACCGCACACCGTGAGCACGCCTCCACGGCCACCGTGGCCCGTTGCTTCCCGGGCAAGGCTTTCGCCGGCTACCTGCTTTACAACGAGGTGATGAACCTCGAAAAGACCCTCAACGGTCAGGAGCGCCCCTTCACGGCCATCATCGGCGGTTCGAAGGTCTCCACAAAAATCAACATCCTCAAGAACCTCATCCCCAAGGTCGATAACCTCGTGGTGGGCGGCGGTCTGAGCTACACTTTCCTGAAAGCCATGGGCTTCACCATCGGCAACTCGCTCTACGAGCCCGATATGCTGCCCGTCGCGCAGGAAATCCTCGACCAAGTGAAAGCCTCTGGCGTGAATTTCGTCTGCCGTGTCGATAGCGTCTGTGCCGACAAGTTCAGCAACGACGCCAACATCTTGGTGACCGAGGACAACAACATCCCCGACAACTGGGAAGCGTTGGACATCGGTCCGAAGAGTCGCGTGAACATCGCGAAGGTCATCAAGGATTCCAAGACGATTCTGTGGAACGGTCCTGTGGGCGTGTTCGAGTTGGAGAAATTCAGCGAAGGCACCCGTGCTGTGGCGTTGAGCGTGGCAGCCACCACCCTGGCCGGCGCGTATTCCATCGTGGGCGGCGGCGACTCCATCGCGGCGGTCAACAAATACGACCTCGGCAACTACATCTCCTACATCAGCACCGGCGGCGGCGCCATGCTGGAATACCTGGAAGGTAAAGAGTTGCCGGGTGTGAAGGCCCTGAACGAAAATTAATCCCCCCTGTAGAGACGCGGTGCACCACGTCTCTACACGTGAAAAAAACATTGAATCCCGGTAGAGCCGCCATATTATGACGTCTCTACGGCACGGATAAATACAATTACCAACAAAAAAACATTACATGCTGAATAACAATTATTACTGTGTCATCATGGCCGGGGGCGTGGGTGCACGCTTCTGGCCGATGAGCAACAGCACCACGCCCAAGCAGTTTATCGACGTACTGGGCGACGGGCAGACCCTGATTCAGAAAACGTTCAACCGTTTCGCTAAAATTTGCCCGAAGGAGAACATATACATTGTCACCAACAAGACCTACCACGACCAGACACGGGAGCAGCTGCCGGACATTGCGGACGAGCAAATCATTCTCGAACCCTACCGCCGGAACACCGCCCCCTGCATCGCATACGCCAACTACAAAATCAAGGCCAAGAACCCCAACGCGGTCATCGTGGTGGCGCCCTCCGACCACTATATTGAAAAAGAGGATGTCTTCGTGGATGTCATCAGCAAGGGGCTGGCTCTGACGGCCGCGAACCCCTGCCTGCTCACCATAGGCATCCGACCGACTTTTCCCAACACGGGTTACGGTTATATCCAATTCGATGAGGATGAAGGCTTTATGGGCAATCCGTCCGTCTTTGCCGTCAAAACGTTCACTGAAAAACCCGAGTTGGAGATGGCCAAGAGCTTCCTCGAAAGCGGCGACTTCCTTTGGAACGCCGGCATCTTCATGTGGTCGTTAGAGACCATCAACAAAGCATTTGAGGAGTTCCTGCCCGACATCAACGACCTCTTCAAACAGGGCGAAGGGTTGTACAATACCCCGCAAGAGGATGAATTCATCGACCGTATCTATCAGGTTTGCCGGAAGATATCCATCGACTATGGCGTGATGGAGAAGGCCAATAACGTGAAGGTTTATGCCGCCGACTTTGGCTGGTCAGACCTCGGCACATGGAGTTCCCTCTATGAACTGCGCAAGAAGGATGCCAACCTCAACACCGTGGTCGGCAACCATGTGAAAATGTACGATTCTGAAAAGTGCATCGTCAACATGCCGCGCAACAAGGTGGTCGTTATCCAGGGTCTGGAGGACTACATCGTGGTGGAAAACAACGATATGCTGCTCATCTGCAAGAAATCGGAAGAGCAGCAGATCCGCCAATACGTCACCGACATCCAAGTCGATTTCGGTAAAGAGTTTGTTTAACGGTAAGACGCAATGCATTGCGTCTCTACAAAAACAAAAATCCCCTTCCGGTTACTCCGAAAGGGGATTTCTGTTCACCGTTCACTGATCACTTCACATAATAGGTTAATCGCATGTTAATGCTGGCGCGTTTCTCTTTCGATGAGGTGTTGAAGGCACCGCCCCAGGTGTAGTCCTCTTCGGAGGAGTTGGGCTTGGTGATTTGGAACACACCCATGTTCGCACTCTTGAGGTCGCCGAGTTTCGCACCGGCGTTCTTGGTGATGGTCTCGGCGCGATTTTTGGCATCCTGCGAGGCCTCGGCCAGCATCTGCAACTTCAGGTCGGACAGCTTGGTATAGTAATATTCAGGATTGTGATTCTCAATCACGATATTCTGATCGTAAAGTTCTGAGATGTCGCGGGTGAGCGCTTCAACCTTGTCGATGTCTCGCGACTCGATGCGCACCACCTGCTCGGCAATGTAGCCGTCGAACTCCTCACGCCAATGGTTGTTGGCATCGTAGAAACTACGATAGGATGTGCGGGTGGTAATCTTTTTGAAATCAATCTCTTTTTCGGGAATGTTCACTTTTTTCAGATAGGCTTTCACTACTTCATTCTGCTCTTTGAGATTGGCGTAGGCTTCTTTCATGTCAGAGCCCTTGGCGGAATACTCGAATTCCCACACAATGAGGTCGGAGGTGAAGTCCTTCTCCACAAGACCGACGACGGAGACGGTTTTCTGAGGCTTTTTGGTTTGATAGAAAGCCACACCGATGGCGATAGCGGCCAAAAAGAGCCCGATACTGGCGATAATCGCGATGACAACTGCTTTGTTTTTCATATCTGATGATTTTTTAAGTTTGAATTTTCCAGCGCAAATAACGCATACAGATTGAAATTATTGTATTTTTGCGGTGTAAAATTATGCATCGGAGAAAATCCATATTGTGCGCTCTGTTGTGGGGACTTTTGGCCCTCACCACTCGGGCTCAGTGTCCGGATTTTATGGATTTGACGAGCCCTTCCGTGACAGGTTATTATGGCCACATCTATGATTCGGTATTGAATGTCGGCATCGTGTCGTGGCACCACGTGCTCATCACGCAGCAGGGGGTGGATCCGAATACAGGCGGTCAGCTGCCGCTGCTCCCGGACGGGGAGAACGCTGTGATCATGTTGGGAAACTGGTTGGTGGGTGCAGAAACGGAGTCCTTGGTTTACACCTTCACAGTGGACCCCGACTACCCCGTTCTGCTGTTGAAGTATGCGGTTGTCATGGAAGATCCACACCATCTTGAAATAGAACAGCCCCATTTTCTCATACAGATGCTGGATGCCAACGGCGAGCTTTTGAACGGATGCATGGAATACAATGTCATATCGTCGCCCACCATCCCCGGATTTCAGGCTTTCAATCATGTGATGTGGCGGCCGTGGACCACGAACGGCTTCGACCTGTCGCAATATGCGGGACAGACCGTGAAGTTTCAGATTTCCACTTTCGACTGTTCGGCCGGCGCCCATTACGGATATGCCTATTTCACCGCCAGCTGCATCAGCAACCAGCTGACCATCACGGGTTGCAACGGCCAGCAGGTCACCATCACCGCCCCCAGCGGGTTTGAGAGCTATTCCTGGAACAACGGCAGCCACGCATCCTCCACGACCTACACCATACAAGGGAACACGGTGGCCACGTGCGCAATCACCACCGTCACGGGATGCCAAATATTAGAATCTGTGACATTCACCCAGGACACTATCCCGCAAGACTATGTATTCTACGATACGATATGCGAGGGAATGGACTACCACAACCACGGTTTTAACTTGCCGGTCTATTCGACACCAGGGGATTATGTCATCGCCAACACCTATTTCAACGCCACTGATTGCATTGAAGAGGGCGTCAACACGCTGTACCTGCATGTCCGACCCCGTTACTATCACATCTACGACGTGGCTTGCGAAGGGGAGAGTTACAACGCTTACGGTTTCCAATACAGCCAGCTCACGCAAGGAACCTTCACAGACACCAACCAAGTTCCGCTTCCGTACGGTTGCGACTCCGTGACTATATTGCATCTTACTGTAAACCACATCTTTTCGATGTCTGAAACCATCAACGGTCCGCATGTGGTATGCAGCGGTTCCTTGGATACCTTTTTTCTGCCCAATGCGCCTTCACCGGCCACCACAAACTACCATTGGACGGCTCCCGATGGAGTGATTGTCTATCTTGGGCAAGGCACCCCGAACGCTCAGCTCTACTTTACGCAGAATGCCCCTTCTTCCGCACAGATTTCGCTCACCGCCGACAATGGCTGCGGCAGTGCCATGTTGCCTTTTGATATTGCCGTCGGCTCTTCCTATTCCATCATGTTGAGCGACACCATCTGCACAGGAAACACCTACACGCAGCACGGGTATCAGCTTGGCACACAAGACACTGCGGGCTACTATGTCCATGTTCTGAATGGCACGACCCAGCAAGGGTGCGACAGTGTCAGTATCCTGCAGTTGCTTGTGGCCGAGACCCCCTCAGTGGAGGCGTTAGCTGACCCGACGGAGATATGTGTCGGGAGCGAGACAAATCTGTTTGCGGTGGGTTCTCAGGCCTCCGTCACTCTGCCCTCCCAGATTCTGAGTGTGGCGGTAGGGGATATCCTGTGTACGGACAGCACTTTCGTGCATCCGCAAAACTGGCCCTGCGGCAAGGTGGCCTGGGGCATAGTATTCTACGTGGATGCCTCCGGACAGCACGGGTGGGCGGTCAGTCTGAACGAAAATCCCGTTCCCCGCCAATGGGGAACCACGACCAGCGACCTTTCCCCTTTGACAAATTATGCTTCCTCCTTTTCAACTATGGCGGATGTGGACGGATACCAGAATACCGCCAACATCAGGGCTTTAGGGACTGCCACCCAATTCCCTGCAGCCTACGCGGTAGACTTCGACCACGGCTGGTATCTGCCTTCCGCCGCACAATTCTACTACCTGTACGCCACCCTCGGCATAGTAAACAACTCCTTACAAGCCGTCGGGGTCAACATTTTCCCCTTGAATTCGTATTGGCGATACTGGACTTCCACAGAGAGTTCCGATTCCATGGCTTGGTTCATATCCAGCAACCAAACGATAATGAAGGGTGAGAAAATCACCCAAATGCCCGTCAGAGCCGTCCGAAACTTCTAATTTGCAACTCAAAAGATGAAAAGACACGTCCTATACTTCCTGTTGCAATTCGCTGCCATGGTCTGCTTCGGACAAACCTACCACATCGGGGATTTGTACACCGCCGAAGACGGTTCCCAAGGCATTGTCTTCTTTGTGACGGCGGACGGAGGCGGATGGGCGGTGGCGCTTCACGATGCACCGAGCGATCACGGTTACGTATGGACAGGAGTTGGGGGAGACATTCCCGAACTAACCAATTACGATCTCCCCTCTCAGACGACACTTGCTGACACCTCCGGCTATGCGAACACCTTGGCTATACGCAACTACTCGGGGGTTGGAGACTACGCTGCGAATGCGGTGGATTTCGACCACGGCTGGTACCTGCCCTCCCTTGCACAACTCTGCCTGATTTACGCGCAACTGCCGTTTATCCAGACCGCCTTGACGGCCGCAGGAGGAACTCCCTTGCAGACAGAGCATTCTTCCACCTATTATTCGTGGCAAGACATCTATTGGAGCAGCACAGAATCATCCGGCAGCCAGGCATGGCTACTTCCTTTTACCGAAGATACCGGTCCAGCTGTTGCGTGGTCCCAATATACTGGAACTCCGATGCAAGTTCTCAAGAGTGAGCGTGCAATGGTCCGGGCCGTATGCAACATTCCGCCTCCGGAAAATGTTTACGACACCACCCTCACCTACATTTGGAACACCGGCTCCACCGATCCGCACTTTTCGGATGTTCCGCTGCAAACCACCAATTACACCGTAACAGTCTCCAATGCTTACGGTTGCACCAATTCGGCCTCGGTGGAGGTGATGGTGCTCGACAACGAACCGCAAACCTATTACGATACGATATGTCAAGGCGCCACCTACAACAGCTACGGTTTCTCGCTGACCGCCGAGGAGACGGGCAATCTTTTGGACACCACGCTCTTCCGGATTGCCGGTGTGGCGGGCTGTGAGAGCGAAATCACGGTCTATCTCACCCTCCTCCCGCCCGACGTTGTGGAAATCGAGGAACATGGCGGGCAGAGTTTCGTCTGGAACGGCATAACTTACACGCAAGAAGGCACTTACACCCAGTATTTCAACAATATTCACGGTTGTGACAGCACGGTTATCCTGACGCTCACCCTCGACGGTATCGAACCCGACACCACCGTCGTTGAGGAGACCGAGCCGAACGTGCTCTACCTCCCCAACGCCTTCACCCCGAACGACGACAGCAAGAACACTATCTTCTTGCCCGTCTTCACCAATCCGGACGAAATCGGGGAGTACAGCATGGAAATCTACAACCGTTGGGGCGGTTTAGTGTTCCGCACCGAGGAAATCACCTTCGGTTGGGACGGTGCCAACGCGGTAGAGGGCGTGTATGCGGTGGTGGTGCATTACACAGCACGGGGCGCGAAACCGAAGACGGTGAAGGGAAGCGTGACGTTGATACGGTGAGGTGTTCAAGCGTATATTTCCGTCGGAATCAACGCGGCACAGCGGTCGATAATGGCGTTCGCAGTCTCGAAGCCCACATCGCAGATTTTCTTGCTCTTAGTACCGTCATAGCCCATAGACAGGTGCATAATGTCATAACCTGCCACGATGGCCGCCAGCAGTTTGCGGTCACGCTTGCCGGCGGCCTCCTTGTATTTCTCTATCGAAGGCCTGCCTTTGCCTTTCCGTATGCCCAAGGCGGCATCCAGTGCAATCAGGCATCCTTTCCAGAGAGTGTCACCAGCCATCTTGACGTATTTTCCGTCAGTATAAATTTTCAGTTCAGGGTCATAGTTGGCATTCACAATGACCATTTCTGCATTGGCCACATATCTTCTGGCCTCTTCAATGGGATTTTTCACTTCCATAGTATTAAGGGTTAAAGGTTAAAGATTAAGGGTTAAAATCAATAGTCTTAAGTTTAATGTCCTACGTATAATTTTCTGGGGGCAAAGATACAACAAAATCCAATGTTTGTCAAGGGTTTTGCAAAATTTTTATTTTCCTGAGAATCAGAAGATTGAAAAATTAAATTTAACTATTCTGCCTTGAATAGTTAAATTCTGGATTGGGTTTTCGCAGGAAAACGGGAGATATTGAAAAAAATGTATTTTTGCAACCGTTTTTCGGAGTGAAAACCGAAAACGGAAACTATAGAAGCGTTATGCTCATCTTGTAGTTGGAAACGTGAGAAATTTCTAATTGAATGCAAGAGGGTATAAGAGGCTCGCGTATAGGCGTGGGCTGTATTATTCCATATCTTCATTCAAAGGTAATCTCACGACCTCCAACTAAAGAAGTGGTGTACGGTGCCACGCTTCTTTATTGATTTGCTCGTCGGGGTACGGATGAGGGAATTGCTGTTGTTAAACATCATATAAACAGATATGGTCATGAGAAAGATTTGCTGGATACTGTTATTGTTATTTTTCTGCAACCAATTTTGTAAAGCACAAAACAACAAAGAGATCACGGTAGGGGGCGTAACCTTTACCATGATATTTGTGGAAGGTGGCACGTTCACTATGGGTGCAACTGTGGACCAAGGTTCTGCATACCATCCTGATGAAAAGCCTTGTCACAAAGTTACGTTGAGTAGCTTTTATATCGGAAAGTATGAGGTAACCCAAGCTCTGTGGGTTGCCGTTATGGGATATAATCCATCATCTCGACAGGAAGACTTGAACTGTCCCGTAGAGACTGTAAGTTGGGAAGCTTCTATGAAGTTTATCAACAAACTAAATGAGATGACGGGAATGAAATTCCGCCTACCGACAGAATCGGAATGGGAATTTGCAGCCAGAGGTGGGAACAAGAGCAATTGGTACAAGTATCCTGGAAGCAACAACCTTAGCGATGTAGCTTGGATGGACAAAGAGGTAAGACGTGATGATTGGAAAGACAACAAGTGGTGCTGTATTGATATGCACCCTACGCATCCTGTTGGCGGAAAAAAGCCGAATGAACTTGGAATCTATGACCTATCCACTAACGTTCGTGAAATGTGCTACGACGCTTATGAGGTATGGCCAATGGAGTTTGCTGTTCGTCCGCAGACCAATCCGAAAGGACCTGATCAATACCATTATGTCAGTACAGGAGCCAAAGGTGGATATGTCCAAAAAATGCACGTTATACGAGGCTTTGTTACGAACGAGGGCGACAGTTATTGGGAGTTTAACCATCGCATTTGCCGTAGAGGGCCAGTCGATGAAGCCGACCCATACACGGGATTTCGGCTAGCACTTGATTTGTAAGTATAAATAACTTAAAATATCGCTATTATGAAAAATAAAAGTATTCTTCTGACATTATTAATGCTCGCATCGGTCTATACCACATGCTTTGGTCAACAGAAAGCAAAGACAAAAACTTTCACGGTGAAAAATGTATCGTTTACAATGGTATATGTAGAAGGTGGTGAGACCGTGATAGGCCGCACCAGCGAACAAGGAGATTGGTATGAGTATAGTGGTGTGTCTTTGACAAACGATCCCGTTATGGTCAAGTTAGACAACTTCTGGATAGCTCAGACCGAGGTAACACAGGAATTGTGGGAAGCCGTAATGGGTGAGAACCCGTCAAAAATCAAAGATAACCCTAAACTGCCTGTCACCAATGTAAGTTGGGATCAATGTATGGTGTTTATCACCCGGCTCAATGGACTTACTGGTGAACAATTTCGGATGCCAACAGAGGCCGAATGGGAGTATGCAGCCCGCGGTGGCATGTATAGCAACTATTATAAGTATTCAGGTAGCAACAATTGTGAAGAAGTTGGATGGATAAAGTCCAATAGTTATGAACAAACTGCTAGTGATAGTAGTGAAACAATTATGGATAGAGATAGGAGATTAGCGAAGCTACCTGCTCCTATACACATTGTTGCTACAAAGAAACCCAATGAGTTGGGTTTATATGACATGAGTGGCAACGTATGGGAATGGTGCAAAAACGGATGCGACAATAGCGGTGGGTATCTTCAAGGTGGAAATAATCCGCAAGGAGGATACAGAGGTGCCGATAGGATTTTACGTGGAGGATCCTGTAAATTTTCAACTGTGGGAATCTGTATGAGATACCATAGTGCCCACGAGTACGGATCAGACCAATTTGGTTTGCGCTTAGCCCGTTCGGTTAAGATAAAAGTTGTGGAAGAAGATTAATCAATGAAATGAAATCTTATATTTTACCATAATGAAAAAGATATTAATATTGTTGCCTATATTATTCATGACATACAGTATGTATGCACAGAATACGATTAGTTTTAGAAAAGTATTTTCAAGATCCGAAAAAAACAACACTTCACAACCAGCACGAAACCCTGTATCGCTTCCTTTAGGTATTGACACACGGGAAGTGCCTTTGGCAGGATCACCTGGTAGTTACGTCTATAATAAGGGTATTCAGGCGGGTGTGAGAGAAAAAATCACCTCTGACAACAGTGATGCCACACGTTATTTGGAGAAAGCAGTAAATGAAGATCCTGACAATTTTGAGAGAATTAGAAAACTGCTAGCTGCCGGTGCCAGCGCATTTGTTTCATACGAAATGATAGACAAAAAACAGTATGAGATTATGGATTTGATGCATAAAAGCAATCCTAGACTGATACGCTTTTCACAAATGCTTCATTATGCCTGTGCCAATTGTAAAGACACTGCAATGATTGATTTCTTAATAGAACGTGGCGCCAGTCTTGACCTTTGCGGCAACTATTTGGAAAAAGATCATGACCCTTACCGTGGGGAAACATATTTCCAACTTTGCCAATGGAATAGTGATAGTAAATTATATTATACACCCCAAGACGTCGCATATAGATATAACAATGAAAATATTGTAGCTTACATTATTAGAAAATACAAAAAATATCCAACCATGTTAGGTATGGCTGATCGTTTTGTGTATTTTTTAACACAGATGGAAGGTAATTCGTTATTCGATTGGCTTATTACCACACTTAGCGGGAATAATAGTGATTTTAATAATTTAATCTGTCAAGGAAAAACTAATTTTGAAAACGCCATGGCAGAGATGTTGAATACCGAAATTGTTCGTATTCAAGGAAGTTCGGTTGGGTATCATGATATGCTTACCAGTGCAATAGAGCGTTTAGCTAAGTATAGAAAAACAGGAAATAAGGAATATGCTGAAAAGTATGAACAAATTGTAAGGCTGATGATTGAAAAAGGTGCAAAAGTTGACTATACGGAAAAAAAATCCTCCCTTCGTGTGCCAGGAATAAATATAGATAATGCAGTTTATTATAACACCCCATTATTGGCAGCTATGAAAGAGCCAAACATGCTCGATATCATCAAACTGCTAAAAGCTAAAGGCGCACCAATGAAGATAAAAGTTTCTCAACATGGCCGGACATACGAGATACCCATAAAGGATGGCCCTATCAGAGACGAATACAAAGAAGCCATTCTTCTTGGGGAGCTTTAGTTCTGAAATGCAAAGAAAAAAGTTGAGAGCAAAGGCTCTCAACTTTTTTCTTTGCAAATCGGATCCCTTCTTGGTGGATACGTTTAACCGTTTTGGGTGATTGAAGCGGGGTTTCCGTGCTGTCCTTTTTTCCCTACCTGTTTTCTTTTAAGGTCAAAAACATCACACCAGCCGCACCTGTTTTAGCGTGTCAGCGAATCTGTCAATTCCTTCTTGTATGCGGCGGACTGTTTTCGACGTAGGGTGGCTCTGCCCTGTGGCATAATGGCTCAATTGTTTATGATGGATGCCGGTGATTTTTTGCAACCCGGTAAGAGTCAGCATGTTTCCGTAATACCTGAGAAAGCTTTGTGTATCATACACAAAATCAAACTCAAGATTCGGGAAAGTTCGGCCCGCAGTCTCTTCCAATTCCTTCAACTCATCACGGCACTCATAAAAATCCTCCATGGCCTCTTCCACCGTATCCCCGCAGCCTAATATCATATAGTGATATTTGTTACTCCGTGTACAAACAGCAAATAACCCATCTTTACCAACTTCTATAAATGCAGTTATCTTACTCATAATCAATTTTTTAATTCTACAATTTTACACCCGATTGCCTTCGAATCTCCCTCAATGTCCCATCAGGAACCTCTTTTGTCGCATGTCGAGGAATTGAAAACATCAAGTCCGTTATAGGACTATACCATTGGTCGTGTCGCTTTCCATGCACTACAAACCAACATCCAGCCACTTTCAATTTTCGTTCCAACTCTCTAATTTTCATCAGTTTTCATCTATTAGAATGTCAGAGAACACGAGTCTGCAAAAATAGAAAAAAATCTATTCCTGTTCAATTCTGTCACTTTTGAATCTAACGTCACCCGCTGACTTCTTGGGATGATAACCTTGTTTTTTACTTCAATGATATTTGCCACAACATCTCATTTTGATGATTAAAAAACGTTATTAATTTTGCCGACAAAGATACAACAAAATCCCATGTTTGTCAAGGGTTTTGCGATTTTTTTATTTCCCTGGGAATCAGAATGTTGAAAAATTAAATTTAACTATTCGGCCTTGAATAGTTAAATTATAGATTGGGGTTTCGCAGGAAAACGGGAGTTCGTGCCGCGATTTCAACCCCATAAAAACACCCCGTTTTTTCCATACTTTTGTATCACTTTTTTTTGTACCTTTGCCGCGCTAAAAAAAGCGAGAGGTTTTGTCGTAAATATCAACAAAACAATAAAATAAATCTACAACCAAATTTTATAGTATGGAAAAAATCAAATCATTGGCAGATCTCAAGAAAAAGAGAGAAGAGCTGCAGTCCAAGATTGACTTGCGCGAAGGCGGCGAGAACGTCGAAAACCTGGTGCAAATCAAGGTGGCTATGGCAACCTGCGGTATCGCCTCCGGCGCGAAGCAGACCATGGAAGCCATCATCGAGGAGTGCAACAAGCAGAACGTCAAGGCCGTCGTCACCCAGACCGGCTGCATGGGCTACTGCTACGCAGAACCCACCGTCGAGGTGAAGAAACCCGGCCAAGACCCCATCGTCTTCGGTCACGTGGACACCA
>Ga0310696_10000403_pt1 | contig 70088 bp, 62 predicted proteins | sample AusTroGonzalo_MG_4_FD_203885 | JGI IMG/M metagenome (GOLD analysis project Ga0310696, IMG submission 203885) | Bovine rumen microbial communities from tropical cattle in Woodstock, Queensland, Australia - Gonzalo_02 (v2) (version 2) | ecosystem: Host-associated > Mammals > Digestive system >...
ACATAACTACTTGGGGCGCAACCCTTTCGGGTAATGTAACCTCTGATGGTGGCTTGACAGTAACATCCAGAGGTTTTGTGTATGGCACAAATGCCAACGATCTCACTCAGACTGTGACGAGCGGTAGTGGAACTGGTGATTTTAATAAAACAATTACAGGTCTTACAGCTTCTACTACTTATTATTATAAAGCGTACGCCACCAATGCTGTTGGCACATCATACGGAGAGGTTTTGTCGTTTACTACATTAGTATCAACAGGCACATTAAGTGGCCACGACTGGGTCGACCTAGGTTTGCCGAGTGGCACCAAGTGGGCAACCTGCAATGTTGGCGCCGATAGTCCTACTGCGTACGGCGATTACTTTGCGTGGGGCGAAACCACACCGAAGGAAACCTACAACTGGAGTACCTATAGGTATTGTAACGGCGATTTCAATACATTCACAAAATATTGCTCCAATGCAGACTATGGCAACGACGGTTTTACCGACGCACTTACCACCTTGGAAGCAAGCGACGATGCAGCCACCGCAAACTGGGGCTCAGGCTGGAGAATGCCTACAAGGGAAGAAATGAATGAGTTGAAAAACAACTGTACCGTAACTTGGACAACCCAGAACGGCGTAAACGGACGTTTGTTCACGGGACCAAACGGTAACTCTATTTTCCTGCCCGCAGCCGGCCAATGCGATGGTAGTGAGCTCGGAGCTGCAGGTGGCATCGGCCTCTACTGGTCGAGTTCGCTCTACACGTACGAGCCGCACCGCGCGTGGTATCTCTACTTATATTCGCTCAATTACGACATGGACCACTTCTACGGCATATACAGCGGTCGCTACCGTGGGCAATCCGTGCGTCCTATTTGCCAACAATAGAATTAAAATCCAGTGCTAATACAGGGTGGTCAGTATGTTGTGTAAAAGATAATTAAAAGAAATACAGAAAAATATTAATGTTTAAATTTTAAAATTATGGATAAGAAAAAATTATTGGAAGAAAAAAACAGATTAGAGGCTGATTATGACAAAATTTGCAAAAAGCTTGACGCAGTAAAAGAAGAATTCGATGCTAATATTAATGACGAAGAAATCAGTAATAGATGCTTTAAGAAATATGCCGAATATGGGAAAGAATTGGATGAGATTTACAAGCAACTTATTAGAATATTAGAAGAACTTATTAAGGAATCATAAAAAAACAGAAAGCAATGAATTATTATGAAATTATTTCAATTCTTGTAGCCATAATAGCACTTGCAATATCTGGGTACAGCATATTTGTTTCCAAAAAAATTGGGAAGAAGCAGATTCAGGCTAATACTGTCAATGGATACACCAAGCAATATATGGAAATAACTATGAAAATACTAACAGATAGCAAATGCGATAAAATTTCTTGTCAGCGACTATTTATTAAACTATACAGCATTGAATTTCATTCACAAAAGAATGGGGATTTATCAGATGAAGTATGGAGTCTTTGGCTCGATGGTATGCGTAAAGCAGTCAGAGAGGAATCTCTTCAAATCGCGTGGAAACAAGATTGTAACATTTATGATAGTGAATTTGCCCAGTTTTTTGGCGATTTAATAAAAGAAAACGAGAATCATTGTTCGGCGTAGGCCCATGCCTTGCACAAATCAGCAATGCACACAAGGGAACTCATCGGAAATGGTGAGTTCCTTTTTGTTGTTTCATTTTTACAGCAACATCGTCAGATATATCGGCAAATAGGTGCCAAATTAACTATTTCATTCCACATCATCACGCACCTTTTTGAGCAAATTATTTTTGAAAAAATTATCGTAAAAAAATAGGGGCTGATTTTTAGCAGCCCCTATATTTTTATAATTAAAACAATGTATTCTGTGTTCCTGGCATAAACTTGTTCAGGTGCCTGTAGGCCTTTTCGGTGGCTTCGCGTCCACGTGGGGTGCGCTTTATGAAGCCTTCCATGATAAGGAACGGCTCGTAGACTTCCTCCAAGGTGCCTTCGTCCTCGCCTACGGCAGTTGCAATAGTCTTCAGACCGACTGGACCACCGCCAAACTTCTCGATGATTGTAAGCAGAATCTTGTTGTCCTGCTCGTCGAGGCCGTACTGGTCGATGTTGAGTGCCGACAGCGAATGCTTTGCAATTGGAAGGTCGATGCTTCCATTGCCGATTACCTGCGCAAAGTCGCGGACACGGCGCAGCAAAGCGTTTGCAATACGTGGTGTACCACGGCTACGGCGCGAAATCTCGAATGTTGCATCTTCCGTAATCTGCACATTAAGCAATGATGCAGAACGCTTTACAATCTTGCATAGCACATCGGCGGTATAGTACTGCAAGTGGCAGTTGATGCCGAAACGCGCACGCAAAGGACTTGTCAGCAAGCCTGAACGGGTTGTCGCACCGATGAGCGTAAACGGTTCGAGCGGAATCTGCACCGAACGCGCAGCAGGACCTTTGTCAATAAGAATATCGATACGGAAATCCTCCATTGCAGAATATAGATATTCCTCGACAAGCGGATTCAAGCGGTGAATTTCATCAATGAAAAGCACATCGTTCTTTTCCAGACTTGTAAGAAGTCCGGCAAGGTCGCCAGGCTTGTCGAGCACTGGTCCCGATGTGGTCTTGAAACCGACGCCAAGTTCATTTGCAATGATATTTGCAAGCGTAGTTTTGCCAAGTCCCGGAGGGCCGTGCAGCAAAACGTGGTCGAGAGCCTCCTCGCGCATCTTGGCGGCCTTCACAAAGACCTGAAGGTTCTCAACGATATTTGATTGCCCGTTGAAGTCGCTAAATTCGAGCGGCCGCAGAGCCTTTTCAAACTCTTTTTCCGCAGGAGTCAAGGTTTCCTCTTCGGGACGCACATAGTTGTTCATAGTAATAAATTTGTGGCAAAGTTAAGCAAAAAAACAATAGAAATACCGCAGGCATCAACACCTACATAAATATTTATCAACATAAAAGCATTTCAGTCCGTTTGGGATTTTTAAGTAAATGCTGATAAATACGATAGTACTATTTCAACAAGTCTTATTGCTTTTTCTTTAGCAAAGAATTGTACAGCTTATCATCGCCAATAATCTCAAACGCGCGTTTAACAGTCGGGTCTTGTTCGTTGAATATGCGCCAGAACGCTGAACTTCCCCATACGTCGCTAGCCATTGACGATTTGATGTGATTTTTCAAGTAAATGTCTTGTTCGGGTGTTGCTTTTGCCAACGAATCAATATTTATGCCTGCATCTTTAGCCTTCCCTTCCAACAATTTCATAAATTCGTCTGGAACGTTATATTTCTTGGCAAAATCTTCAACATTTTTGTACTTGCTCTTAAATTCATCCTTATGTTTGTCGATGTATTCCGAAACGGTAGAGAAGAAAATGTTCTTTCGTTGCAGAGCAATGTGATATTCGGAACGTAATGTGGTGTCGAGTGGAACAAAATCGTCGGGCATAACACCTCCGCCTCCATAAACGGTGCGTTTATACTTCATAGTGTTGTATTTCAAGCTATCGTTGAATTTAATGCTGTCCTTATGGTAATATTCGCCATGATTGTAACGATTCAGCAGGTCTTTGTTGTATTCATCGTAGCTGGTATACGGTTTTTGTATGCAGCGTCCCGACGGTGTGTAGTAGCGGGCTATTGTCAGGCGGACTACTGACCCATCAGGAAGATTCATCTCTCTTTGTACCAATCCTTTGCCAAAAGAACGGCGTCCTACGATAACGCCTCTATCCCAGTCCTGCAATGCACCTGATGTAATTTCGCTTGCCGAAGCCGAGTTTTCATTGATAATAACGACGAGTTTGCCATTACGGTTAATCTTATCTTCGGACATTTCCTTTGAGTTGTAATCGTAGCGAGGCATTTTCTCACCTTTAGTATATGCTATCGACTTGTTAGGATCAATAAATCTACTGCATAATGTTACTGCTTGATCAAGATAGCCACCAGTATTGTCGCTGAGGTCAAGAATTATGTTTTTTACTTTATTTTTTGTGAAATACATGAACGCGGAGTCCATTTCTGCCTCTGTAGTGCGGGCAAACTTGTTGAGTTTAACGTATCCAACATCGCCTATGGTATAGAATGCATCAACACTGTGGATTGGAATTTTGTCGCGGATAATCTCAAAATTTATAATGTCTTTTTCTCCGGGACGTAGGATTCCAACAATAACTTTTGTCCCTTTTTTGCCACGCAGGCGCTTAGCTACGCCAGAATTGTCAATTTTTATTCCTGCAACGACCTCGTCATCAACCTTTACTATGCGGTCACCAGATTTTAGTCCGACTTTTTCTGATGGACCACCCGAAATGACGTCCTGTATTACTATGGTATCTTGTATCAGGCGGAACTGTACGCCAATTCCGTCGAAACTACCATCGAGCTGTTCCTTCGACTTGGCAACGTCGTCAGCGCTGATGTATGCCGAATGCGGATCAAGTTCCTGTAGCATTTTCACTATTGCAGTTTCTGTGATTTTGGCTATGTCTGTAGTATCAACGTACATAGCGTCAATATAGTTGAGAAGGCGTTCAAATTTCTTTGCCTGTTTCGCTGGTTCAGTCTGTGCAAACAGAAGTGTTCCTGCAAATAATGTGAATGCTAATAGCGCAAATATCTTTTTCATCTTACGTAGAATTTTCGCAAAGATAAAAATTATTGCAGATGCAAAATGTTGTTTTTTTGTTATAATTTATTTGCATGATGATTATGTTGCATCATTTTGCGAATATTGACAATATCGTAGACATGTTTGCAATGTTACTTGCGATTCGTCAAATATTCAACGCACGCATACGCGCACATACAGCCGAAAACCACTGGAATGTAACTGATTGTGCCCACATTCGATTTCTTGTTGACGCTTTCTTCCTCTACAATCGCACTTTTATCTACTAGTTCGGGCGAAAAGACAACGGTTATACCTTTGTATATGCCTAATCGGTGCAGTCGTTTGCGGAGCATAAGCGCGAGACGGCAGTTGTAAGTCTTTGAAATATCGGCAATCTGGATTAACTGCGGATTGCGTTTCCCGCCCGAACCCATACAGCTTACCGACGGAATGCCGTTCTGGTGGCAGATTCGCATCAGGTGCAATTTGGGAGAAAGCGTGTCGATGGCATCAACCACGAAGTCCCAGTTGCCGTCTTTTAAGGTTGATTCAAGAAGTTCGTCACGAAGATATTCGCCTATTACAGTTAGGTTTATGTCGGGATTGATGGCACGGAAACGCTTGGCAAATTCTTCAGCCTTTGGTTTTCCGATATTTTCGTGAGTGGCAATGAGTTGCCTGTTGATGTTGGTTTCGGAAACGCAGTCGGCATCGACGATTGTAAGGTTCTGTATGCCGGCACGGACAAGTTGTTCGGCAGCAGCACCGCCCACACCGCCAAGTCCGCAGACAAGCACCTTTGCCGAGCGCAGTTTTTTCATCTTTTCGTCGCCCAAAAGCAGTTCTGTGCGTTCTTGCCAGCTCATAGGTTGATGGTTTTCAGGTTTTTGTCAATTATTTCGCAGAGTTCTTCTAGCGAAATGTTCATCCACCTAGTTGCTGACTTATAGACATTCTCCACAGGGAAATTGCCGTCGTCGGTTTCGAAGAATAGCCGCTCTTTTGGCACGAACGAGAAGAATTTCGACGACTTCTTGTCCTTCGACAGCAGCGAGTGCGACACCGAAAAATAAATTCCGCAGTCGATAAGTCCGCTTACTTGCGACAATTTTCCGCAGAATCCGTGCAAAATCCACGTCTGTGTGGGCTGTAGTTTCTTCTTTTCGGCAATCAAGTGCTGGAACTGCTTTACGCAATGTATAATCAGCGGTTTTTGCAGTTTTTCCGACAATGCAACGTGAGCTTCAAAGATTTCGGTCTGTCCGGCAAGGTCAAGTCCCGACTTCTTGTCGAAGCCGGTTTCACCGATGGCTACCACCTGCGGATTTTCGGCGGCCTTGGCAATTTCCGACATCTTGTGGATGGAATTCTTGTCGTAGTACCACGGATGCAGTCCCACCGAATACTTTTTGCCTTCGGTAAAGCTTGCGTATTCGCTCAGGCTTATTATGCCCGAAGTCTCCGATGTGTTGTGCGTATGGAAGTTGAAAAAGTTCATACTCATAATTTTAGTACCCTCCCCAGAATTTTCTTAAGAACCATTCTGCCGTAGCGAACAGCAGTATGCAGATGAACAGATACCAGAAATCCATTATCGACGACAACGATTCCTTTTCGTATGCAACGTTCTGGATGTCGGGGTTCGACGACAGGTCGTCCTTTATCTTCGACATTTCGGTTGGATAATAGACCTTGCCTCCGTTTGCGCCAGCAATGGCGAAAAGCACATTGTGGTTTGCCGTGAGGTTCTGTGCTTCAAGGTTCATATTCCTAACCATTATGGCTATGTTGGTTTCGTATTTGTTTCCGTCGAATTCGGTGGCGAACTTGCAGGTGTACGAGCCTTTTGCCAGCCGTCCGAGGTCGATGCGGTAGGCATTGCCGTTGGGTTCCATTATGTACTTGAATTCGTTGTCGGCGCTGTCCTTGAGCGTGGCTTCGATTTCAAGGTCGGGGACAAGCTCGTAGGCGTCGTTGTAGAATTCGGCGGTGATAATGATGTTCTCGTTGTCGGTGTAAAGGCGCTTTGCCTCTACACTCAGCTTGTTCTTCTGCTGCTTGGTGATTGTGAAACGCACAATCTTGTTTATCAGCGTGTTGAAGTTCTCGTTGCTCGACGACTGCTTGTAGTCATAGATTCTCCATCGCCACAGTCCTTCGCCCATTACGAAACAGCATTTGCGGTTGTCCCTGTCGGTGAAGAAAATCAGCGGCTTGTCGGTCTTTATTCCGTTGACTGTCTGGTAGAGCAGAACTTTCGATTCACCCGAAATCTTTGGCGAGCAGTAGGGCACTTTCAGAGGCGGAAGCTGTTGCAGGAACTCTGGCGATTCTATCGAGAACGAGTTGAATGCCGAATTTAGTGCCGGAACAGCATCGTCGAATGCATTGAAATTGGCGTTTGTCTTGAGGTCGGTGCCGAGCTTGTCGAAATCGCCGTACGAAGTGTTGGTTCCGAGTATTATAATCTGCGGAATTGCGAATTTCTCAATTTCGGCAAAAATGCCCTGCGCCTTGTTCTTCACCGATGGCAACTGGTGGGTAATTACAAGATCGTAGCCCTTTGTGCTTATGTTGCTTTCGTACAGGTATTTGGCTTCGATTTCGAGGTCTGGATTGCTTTTCAGTGCAGACTTTATCGCACCGACATCGGGGTGGGGGGCATCGGCGAGAATCAGAATCTTGCTTCGCTTGTCGATGACTTCGATGTAGAATTCTGCATCGTTGTTCTCGTAGCTTGTTTCGTTGTCGAGATGCTGCAGAGAAACTTTGTATTGCTGCAATCCGATGAGGTCGGCGGTAAGTTCCACTTCGACGCTCTTGGTGGTACCGTTTTCGGGCAGGTCGATTGTCTGCGAATAGACATTTGCGCCCTTTCGGGTGATTTTTATCTGAGCTTGCTTTTCGGTGCATTTGTCGGCTGAAACAAGAATCCTAACTGGGAACTTGTTGCCGAGGAAAGTGACGCTGTTGTGTACTATGTCCTTTATCTGCAAGTCCTTGCGGGGCATAGTGTCGCCCATTGCGATACACATTACGGGATATTTTGCAGGGCGTGAGTACTGCGGATTCTGTTCCTTGTTGTAGATGCCGTCGGTGGCGAGGATTACCGCGCCCATGTTTGCGCCGGCGTAACGCGATGATATTTCGTTGAATACCGACGAAATGTTGGTTGCATCGCCAGTGAAATTGATGCTGTCGCTGTTTTCGACGCCATCGGAAAATGGTAGCAGGCAGACATCGTACTTTTCACTAAGGTCGTCGGCAAGTTGTGAGATATTTTTGGTGTATTCGGTTCTGTAGTAGGCAGAATCCTTGTTGTAAAGTATTGATTTTGAGTTGTCTTGCGCAATCACGACAATAGGTTTGCGAATGTCGCGGGTGATGTGCTTTACAATCGGGTTAAGCAGAAGTGCGAGTGTGAGGAAGATGAATATTGCCCTGAGTGCCGTCATCAGGCGTTTTTCCCACGGCTCTATCTCGGCGAAGGTCTTGTCCTTGTGGTATAGGAAAATCGCTATCGCGACGGCGACAATCACCATCGGAATCAGCAGCCAAGGGGAATATTCAAAGTAGAATTTCATATTATGTCAGCATTGCACCGCAAACATTAATCACCTGACCTGAAATGTATTGCGACATGTCTGAGGCGAGGAAGAGTGCTGCGTTGGCAACATCTTCGGGCTTGCCTGCGCGTTTGAGCGGAATGGCATCGATTATGGCTTTTTTCTGATCGTCGTTCAGCGCGGCGGTCATATCGGTTTCGATGAAGCCCGGAGCAATGGCGTTGCAGCGTATGTTTCTGCTACCCAGTTCCTTGGCAACCGACTTTGTGAAGCCTACAATTCCGGCCTTTGAGGCTGCGTAGTTTGCCTGACCAGCATTGCCCGATAGTCCTACCACCGAACTGAGGTTGATGATTGAGCCTTCGCGCTGCTTGAGCATTATGCGCTGTACGGCCTTGGTGTAGTTGAAAGCCGACTTGAGGTTGGTGGCGATTACGCTGTCCCACTGTTCTTCGCTCATTCGCATAAGCAAGGTGTCGGCGGTGATGCCTGCATTGTTGACAAGTATGTCGATGCGGGTGAATTTTTTCACGGTCTCGTCGGCTATTTCGGCAGCACGGTTGAAGTCCTTGGCGTCGGCTTCGAAGTAGAGAAATTCAATGCCGAGAGCCGAAAGTTCCTTTTCTAGCGAATCTACATTTTCGTTGCGGTGGGTGGATGTGAATGCAATGTTGGCGCCAGCCTTGGCGAATTCCAATGCAATTGCCCTTCCTATTCCGCGAGAAGCACCTGTTACGAGTGCGGTTTTTCCTGTTAGTAAACCCATAATCAATGGTGTCTAAAAATTTTCGCAAAGATAAAAATTATTTACGATTTACGAGGTACGATTTACGATTGTGGTGGAGATTTGAATATTTGAAAATTTGATGATTTGAAGATTTGCTTGCACGAGTTAACGGTTCGAAAACCTGATTGAACCTGCGATACGGCATGGGGAGCAGTGTGAAATCGGTTATCTTGAACGTTGCTTGCAACCTCACGTAGTGAGAAAGTTCCGTACAAACAGGTTCGCTTTGTTTTACGGATGACCTGATGGGTATTTAGCGGCCAACAATGTTTTCGGATTTTTAGAAGCGGTGTATTTCCACGATTTTCTGTTCTTCAGAAATTTCTATTATTGCAGGAATACTTGTAACGCCATACATTTTGGTATTAATGCTTTCCCATGTCTTAAAGTCGCATAGATTGACGGCTTCTTCCAGTTTGTAGAACTTTATAGCTTGCTTCCATTGTTCTTTGTCTACATCCAACGAAATAAGGACTATTTGTCGGTCTTTGTTGTTTGATATGTATTCCTGTATTGCTTTTACAGATTTTTTGTCCCACGAAGCCCAGAAGCACACCGAAATTTTCTTCCCGGCAAAGTCCGAAAGGGTAGTTTTTTTGCCGTCAATATCGTTAAGAGTAAAGCTTGGTGCGGGCGAATCTTTTGATAGATTTACATAATCCCTGTTCCTTTGTTCCTCCTGAAGTTCAAACCTAGTTACTTCAGATTCAAGGAATACTGTTTCGCTTAGGTCCGGGTTGTGCTGTTTCATTTCGGCGAGTACGTACTTGTATGTTTCGTAGTCGGCGGGCAACTGCATTATCGGTGTCGTAGATACATATTGATGCAGCGCAAGGTATATTATTGGCGAAGTGTGGTTGCGCTTAATAAAATCGATAATAAATTGTTTGTCGGAAGCATAAAGTTCACTGGCAATCTTGTTGTTTTCTTCAAGGTTTTCAGCGGTAATTTTATCTTGCCTGCTTACACGATTGCGCAGTTCCTCAATTTTTCTTGTACTCTCAAGCATACGCATGTTCAGTGCCTTTAGTTCCGAACAATCCTTAGAGCCGGTAATCTTGTAGTTTTCTATATCGTTGCAGTCTATTTCGATGGAAATGTTATCCTCATTTGACAGACAAAGATGTATGGGAGGCTTGTTGTCGACTTTCAGCCTATACAATCTTTTGATGCTGTCGTTGTGGCATAGCTCAAATTTTCCATCACTATCAACGCTTGTCGTCTTCAGTTCGGTTACTTTCATTGGAGACAGCTGTTCCAGACTTATTTTGCAGTTGTTGCAATTTGAGATTGTTCCTTCAATCTTAAATCCATCACATTCCTCTTTGCATGATTGGTAAGAAAATGCACATGCAATCAGTACTAAGGCCAAAACTAACCTTGTTTTCATTGGATTTATTGTAGTTTAAATGCAAACGCTTTCAGAAATATATACAAGCTTTTCCTGATTTTCATTATCTGACGAGAAGGATGGCAGCTGGGGAGCCAACACTGGATTTGAGTTTGAGTTTGAATTTGAGTTTTGTGTAGAGGTATTTTGATTGCTTGTAGTTGTATTAGCAGTTGACTCCGCCATATTGGGGATTTTACTGCCTCCTCTGCTATCAGATAATATATTTTGTTTTGTTTTTATATGATTCGTTTTTGTGTCATCTCCACAATAAACACCACACGATTGATATGTATTTGCTATTAATAATATGGTCGGGAGATGCGTTTTTTTCATTCTGTTTTTATATTTCAAATATAATATTAACTATACCTTTTGCCATTCCACTGCCTGGTTTTGGTGCATATTTCCATTTTTTTACAGCTTCAATTGCGAGAGGTGTGCATTCTGAGCAGTTGGATTGTATAACTTTGACGGTTTCAACATTACCTTTTTCGTTAACAGTAATTTCAAGTTTTACCGTACCAGTTAGATTGGCCTTGTTATCTGGTTTTACTTTTTCTACACCTCTGCCTTTAAGGTCGCCAGAACCACTACCATCGGGGCCGTTTCCTTTATCATTTGAACCGTTATTAATTCCAGTGCTTGGATTACCCTCTTTTTTTCCACTACCACTTTCTCCCGAACCGTCACCCTTATCTTTAGAGCCCCAGCCTAAACGGCCTTCAGATTGTGACTGATGTGGAGTCTCTTGTGCTTTATTATCGTTATTAGTTGTGCTTCCCGAAGGAACTGCTGCCGCTTCTTCATTTGGTTGAGTTACTACTTGTTCTGCATCTGAACTATTATTGGTAGTGCTACTCTGAGATGGGCTACTTTTGGAAGGAGACACTTTATTTTCCGCTTTCGAAGCTCCTGCATCTGGATTTCCGCTTCCGCCCTTACTCTCGTTTTCCATAGTAGTTTCGGTTGGTGCTGTCGAAAAGTCCAAAAGAATGGATTCCTCAACGTATGGAGGATCCGGCATTGTAAGACCACAACATACAAGGAATAAGATTATTGCCACAATAAAAATTATTGTGCCAATGAATGCTTCCTTATGTTGCATGAAATAATTCATTAATTTCCTGGTTGAGTTGCTAATATCAATTTGTACTTATGGTCTTTAGCGATGTTCATAATTTTTACTACTTCCTCCATAGGAACCGACTTGTCAACATGCAATGAAACGTATGCCTCATCAGTTTTCTCTTCCATTTCCTTAACAAGGGCAGCCTCTATGTTTTCGAATGGCATCTCAGTTGTTCCTACTGCGTAGGTGTATTTGCGTTCACCATTTTCATTTAGTCCTTCGTCCCTGATCGATACTGTTGCCAACGGGCTTGCTTGAGTTTGGCTATTGCTTGATGGCAGCAATAATTTCAAGGCGTTAGGTGCAATCATAGTTGATGTCACCATGAAGAAAATGAGCAACAGGAAAACAACATCCGTCATTGACGACATGCTGAATTCTGCACTAATCTTATTTCTTGACCTTAGGCTCATTGTTGCATCGGTTTAAACAGGTTCGTTCAATACATCCATGAATTCTGTAGTCTTGGATTCGAGGTCGTTTACAAGGTTGTTGACCTTGGATACAAGAATGTTGTAGGCAAAGAAAGCTATGATACCGACGAACAGACCTCCGACGGTTGTTACAAGTGCTTCCTCGATACCGCCTGCAAGTGTGTTTATCTCAAGTGCGTTGCCTGCTGCAGCCATCGACGAGAATGATTTTACCATACCGGTAACGGTTCCGAAGAATCCTATCATAGGAGCACCACCGGCGATAGTTGCAAGAAGCGCAAGCCCTTTTTCGAGGCGGGCAACTTCCTGTTTGCCGACATTCTCTATTGCAGTGTTGACATCGTTGAGCGGACGGCCTATGCGCTGTATACCTTTTTCTATCATCCTTGCAAGCGGGCTGTTGTTGTTACGGCAGCTTATCACTGCTTGGTCTATCATGCCTTCCTTTATGTAATTCTTTATCGACTGCATGAAATCATTCTGGTTCTTGCCTGCTTTCTTTAGTGAAAGGTATTTGTCTATAAAGATATAGATTGCCAGAACCGAAAGGACTGCCAACACAATCATTATCCATCCGCCTTGCATAGCCAAGTCCCAGTATGACTTGCCAGCAACGTTTGTCGAATCATCCAATAGCAACATAACTTTTCCTTTTTAATTTTTCAAATGCAAAAGTATTGTTTAATACACTTACGATTTTTTTCAAAAGATTCTTTTTATGAACACATTTCTGTTAAATTGAACGCGTAAATCCTTTGTTTATTGTGTGGCTGTACTTGATATTTTTGCCATGTGCTTTGGGAAATGCCGTTTTACACATTTTGTAGTGGATTTTTATTGGGTTAAACGAGCTTTAATTCGCTGAATATGTGACAATTAATTCTAGTTCTTCTTATGCTGGAAGATTCTTCAAGCCTTGTTAGTTATTTTTATTTGTCAATAAATGAATAATTTTGCGGTCATGAAAAATTTTATGCGCGGTATATTATATATGGTATATCTGCTGTTTTGGCTTGTGTCATTTGAATTGATGCGAGTGTTTTTCATTCTGTTCAATTTTGCTAACGGTTTTTCGTGTTCGGCATCGGAGTTTTTTGGCGCCTTGCTGCATGGTTTCCGCATGGACATGTCGGCAACAGCCTACGTAGCAGTTTTCATTGTCCCTGTTTTCATTGCCTTTGCATTTATAAAGTCTACACGCGCTTTCCGCATAACAATGGATGTACTGACAGGAATATTGCTGTTCTTGGCTTCTTTTATTGTTGTTGGCGATGCCGAGGTATATCGCTCGTGGCAATATAGGATAGATGCTTCCGTACTTCAGTTCTTTGATGCTCCGGGTGCGTTGATGGCATCTGTTTCTGTGTCACGTTTTATACTTCTAGCCTTTATCATATTGGTAATGGCTGCCGCCTTGTTTTTCCTCTACAAGGTCTGCACAAAAAAGCTGTATTCCTTACTGACGCAGGAAAAGTTTTACTCATTGATTTTTATTTTAGCAGCAGGATTCATGGTTATACCTGCTAGAGGCGGACTTGGAATTGTGCCAATGAATGTGAGTGTAGTATATTTTTCCGACAATTATTTTGCAAATCATGCGGCAATCAATGTGTGCTGGAATTTCTTCAGTTATTTCTTTGCAAGCGATTCCAATTTCGACCAGTACATGTTTTTTGAAAATGTTCCCGAAATTCCGTCCGACACAACGGCAAACGAGTTTTATGGACGAAAAATACTTAGTCAGAAACCTGACCATATAGTGTTTGTCCTGCTTGAAAGTTTCACATGGACGGCAATGTGCTATGATAATCCGGCAGAAAGTGTTACGCCGGAACTGCTAAAGTGGCGCAACAAAGGCATTTTCTTTAGCAACTGCTATGCATCTGGCGACAGAAGCGTACGAGGAATTGCTTCCATTTTTAGTGGAGTTCCTTCATTGCCGGAGTTTTCTGTAATGAAAAATCCTAGGATGTCGCAACAATTGACTTCACTGTTGCGCATGCTTGCCGAAAACGGTTACAAAAATATTTCGTTTCACTATGGGGGAGATGCCAATTTCTCCAATATGAATTCATTTTTCTATCAGAACGGCGTAAAAGTTGTGTCGCAGAACAATTTGGATCTTGATTGCAGGTCAACCCGATGGGGATATGATGACGAATGCATGTTCGATGAATTTTTCAACTACATAGAAAAATCTGATGCAGGTTCAGTATCGATATTGTTTACGATTGACAGCCATGAGCCATACGACGTGCCAATTTCGCCATACGGAACAGGTGATGAACTGTCGCGCTGCAAAAATGCATATCGCTATACTGACATTTGCCTTGACAATTTCTTGAAAAAAATGAAGGCATCTGCATTGTGGGACAATTCGCTGGTGATTCTTGTTTCTGATCATGGGAAAATGTTTAGGACACAGGATTGGAATAGTTCCGACAAGAGCCATATAATCATGCAGTGGCTTGGAGGTTCGCTTGAAGATTCATTTGAATGTAATTTGCCTTGCGACCAAGCCGACATATCATCAACTTTGTTGTCGGCATTGGGCATTTCCCACGATGAGTTTTTGTTCAGCGAGGATATTTTCGGCAAAAACAGACCAACGGCATTTGCAGTTTTCGGACATGGTTTTTCGTACATTATGGGCGACAATCATGTATGGTATGCTGCCGATGCCCAAAAATTTGCTTCGGATAAGAATATTACCGAAGATATGAAATGGCGAACCAAGGCATATTGCCAGAAAATAGCCGAGTATTATTCGGTATTAAGATAGCATAATAAGATTGTTGGATATAAAAATCAAATAATCTGTATCTTTGCACAAATTTTAAACGATGCTGAATTATATTACATGGAATGTCAGTCCCGAAATATTTGCTGTCGGAGATTTTGCTATTAGGTATTATAGCTTGTTCTTCGCACTAGCTTTTATCCTTGCCTATTTTATCATACGGCATTATTATTTTCGGGAATCTATTCCAGTAAAGGAACTCGACCGGCTTACAGTATTCGTAGTAGTCGGTGGGATAATTGGTGCAAGACTTGGACATTGCTTTTTCTACGAACCTTCATATTTTTTAACTGGAGAGCATTGGGTCGAAATCTTATTGCCATTTTCGTTCAGCCCATTTAAATTTATAGGATTTAGAGGACTTGCAAGCCATGGTGGTGCAATTGGTGTCCTTGTAGCAGTATTCATATTCAAGTTCAAGTCGAAGCAGGATGGTTTTCTTGCCATTGTTGACAAAGTTGCGATTCCAACAGGCTTTGTTGGTGCTTTTATAAGGTTAGGCAACCTTATGAATTCCGAAATATATGGGTACCATACCGACTTGCCTTGGGGATTCCTTTTTGTGCGTAATGGAGATACTTTGCCTTGCCATCCTACACAAATATATGAGGCTTTGTGCTATATAATTGTTTCTATCGTATTGATTCTGCTGTATAGAAAGAAAGATTTTGCACAGCGACGAGGATTTATGCTTGGAATGTTTCTGATCATGGTATTTTCTGCAAGGTTCTTCATCGAATTCCTAAAGCAGAATCAGGAAGCCTTTGAGGAGGGCATGTCTTTGAATATGGGACAAATACTTAGTATTCCAGCGGTTCTTTGCGGAATAGGACTGGTGATATATGCATTTGGAAAGAAAAAAACAGAAAAACAATGAAATATAATTTTGACGAGGTTTTCCCACGCAAGGGAAGTGCAAGTGTTAAGCACGATTTGATGAAAGTTTTTTTCGGAACTGAAGACCTTCTTCCGATGTGGGTTGCTGATATGGACTTCAAGGCTCCCGATTGTGTACTCGATGCAATAAGAAAACGTTGTGATCAGGGATTTCTAGGATATACATTTGGCGACGAATCATACTTTGGCTCTGTAATAGATTGGCTGTCCAAGCATTATTCAATCGAAGCAGGGAGAAAGGAATTACATTATATTCCGGGCATTGTGGTAGGAATAGCATTCTGCATTCAGGCATTTACCAAGCCGGGTGATAAGATCCTGGTCAATACACCGGTTTATCCGCCATTTGTGAATCTGCCGGTGAACAATGGTCGTGAACTTGTAACCAGCAAACTGATTTTAAAAAATGGCCGTTTCGAATTGGACTTTGCCGATCTTGAAAACAAAGCAGAAGGTTGCAAGATGATGTTGCTTTCAAATCCTCACAATCCGGGCGGAACAGTGTGGTCGAAAGATGATTTGCAGCATATAGCCGAAATTTGCAAGCACAAGGGAGTGCTTGTCATTTCCGACGAAATTCATGCCGACCTCACATTGCCAAAGTATAAGCACACCTCGTTCTCTACCATTTCGGACACTGCAAAATCGAACAGCATAACATTTATTGCGCCAAGCAAAACTTTCAATATTGCCGGACTGTCAAGTTCTATTGCCTACATTCCCGAAAAGTCGATTCGCGATACATATTTCGACTATCTTGAGGCTTCAGAGTTTGCAAACGGAAACATATTCGCATATATTGGAGCCGAGGCTGCTTTTCGTTACGGTGAGGAGTGGTTGTCGCAACTAAAAGAATACTTGGTTGACAACATTTCATTTGCCGATGATTATTTGAAGCGTAATCTTCCTGTTGTAAAGGCTGTTCTTCCCGAAGCTTCGTATCTGCTCTGGCTTGATTTCAACGGGTATGGCATGTCGCACGAGGAACTGCAGGACAGGCTTATAAACAAAGTGAAAGTTGCCCTTAACAGTGGACTTACATTTGGTGGCAACGACTATGCAGGGTTTTTCCGCATGAATATCGGGTGTCCACGGTCAATTCTAAAGGAAGCTTTGGACAGAATTGCCAGTGCGTTTGCAGATGTGCGCTAACATATAATGGTGTTCTAGATTCTGAAACAAGTTCAGAATTACTAACACCATTTTTTTTTTAAATGCAAATACATTCACTATTGTCCGCTAAAAATTAATAGGTCATTCCACAAAGCAGAGTGAACCGACTAAGGAACGTGTCGTGTGAACTCGCTTATGCGGAACTATACTTATGAGCCAAAGGCGAATAATCTCCTTGATTAGTAATATTGTGGGAGATTTCGGGTAGCAGTCTTCACAACGCTCTTCGTTCCGTATCGCGTGTTACGACTAGCTTCCGAAATGACAAGCCCCTTTATTAATGATGTTGTGCGTAAATGCTTGATAATATTGTAATTGCGTGTGTTGTCCCATTTTTTTAGCGGACACCAATGAAATACATTATTTCTTTTTCTTTGTAAATGCCACAGAGTCGCCCCAGGCGTTGTACAGTATTTTGTGGTTTATTGCCTTCATGCGTATATCGAGGCACGAGAAACATTCTTCGGGCTTGTCGCTCACGCATGCCTTGTCGGGGTAAATGAGGTAATCCTCGCGGTATTCGTTTGGTGTAAGGTTGGGCATTATGACGTTTGCTCCTGCCATTATTGCCTTTTCGCGCCCCATCGGGTCGATGGTTTGGTTTGCTGTTGCAGCCACCATGTTTATTTCGGGCATCATCAGTCTGAGCGTTGCAATCATCTTCAGTGTCATGTTCATTCTGTCCTGCACCGAAGGAATCTGGTCGGCGTACTTGTATAGCGGAGTGTCGGGGTGGGGAATAAAAGGTCCCATGCCAACCATTGCTACATCTTTCTGCTTGAAAAACAGAAGATCGTCGGCAAGAATATCGAGTGTTTGAAAAGGCAAACCTACCATTACGCCAGTTCCTGTCTGGTAGCCTATCGAAATCAGCGAGTCGATGCAGGCAAGCCGCTTATTGAAATCGTGGCGTTCATCGTGTGGGTGAATCTTGTAGTACAAATCTTCATTTGACGACTCTATCCTAAGCAGATAACGGTGAGCTCCCGCCTCAAACCATTCGCGGTAAACCTCGTCGCTCTGTTCGCCAAGCGACAGAGTTATTCCAAGTGCACCTCCATCAATTTCCTTTATGCGCTTTATTAAAGTTGTAATCTTATTTGTGAAGTCACGGTCGCTACGTTCACCACTTTGTATTGCTACCGAACCGTATCCAAGTTTATGCGAAAGCTTTGCACATTCAATTACTTCATCATCTGTGAGAGTATAGCGTTCTATATTAGTGTTGTTGCTCCTCACACCGCAGTAAAGGCACGATTTTCGGCAACGGTTGCTATATTCTATCAATCCACGCAGATGAACGTTGTTGTCGAGTGCAGAGATTTTTACTTCATGAGCTTTGTGGAAAAGCATCTGCATTTCATCTCCGGTTGTTGACAGAAGCTGTATTATATCGTTTTTGTCAAGATGTTCTTTCTGAAGTATTTCGCTCGTTGTCATAATGTAATTGTCCTATTTGCAGAGTTTTTTTATTGCTTTCTCAACTTTCCCCATATCGGTTGTTGGTTCGAAACGTTGTACTACATTTCCGTTCTTGTCAACGAGAAACTTTGTAAAATTCCATTTTATGTCGGATGTTTCCATATAGTCGGGGTGCATCCTTTTTAGCAGGTCGTTCATCAGCTTGCACATTTCCTTGTTGTCGTTGCCGAAGCCTTTGAAAGTCTTTTTCGACTTGAGATATGCGAATAGCGGATGCTCGTTTTCTCCATTAACATCAATCTTGTCGAATTGCTGGAAACTGACATTAAATTTAGTGCAAAACTCCTGAATTTCGCTAATGCTTCCAGGGGCTTGTTCTCCAAATTGGTTGCAAGGAAAATCTAAGATTTCGAAACCTTTTTCATGGTACTTTTCGTATATGGCTTCCAATTCGTTGTACTGTGGTGTAAATCCGCAATGCGTAGCCGAATTTACAACGAGCATAACCTTGCCTCTGTACTCTGAAAGGGAAATTGTTTTACCGTTTGCCTTCTTGACTTCAATGTCATATATTGAAGTCTGTGCAAATGTATTTATCGCTAATATACTTAATATTAGTATGCTTATAATGTTTCTCATTTTTGTTTTTTTAGTACGCAAAGATAATATTCAGAATGAACATAAAGGTTTAATTTCGGTAAAAAATCATTCTTACTGGTTTGCTAAATCTACACTTTTTTATGTGTCTTTTAGTTGTCTGGGTTGCAGAATGACTTTCCGAATACAGTCTTGTTAAAGTCTGGGAATAAATTGATTGTCTGTTTGTTAAGCTCGGAAAGTACTGTTTGCTTGTCAATCTCCAGCGAAATGTAAGTGGTGTATCTCCCGTTTGCTTCACTATATTTTTCACAGTTTGGTTTTATTCCCTTGAGAACTGTATCAGCGGTTTTGTTTGCTGCAAGTTCCATAGTTTTGTAAAATGATTGCTTATCGGTAACTAGCATGTTTGTTGCATATTGCGTAGCCGCTAATTTTGTATCATTTATTATCTGTTTCGCAATCAGTGTTTTAGCTTCTGCAATTGCTTTTTCTTTCGATAGGCTTATATTGCTGGAGGTCGCGTTTGCGCATGCGCGAAAGAATTCTCCGTCTGACTTTCCGTTTTCGGAACAAGGAATACTCGTTTCTGTGGATATATTATTTTCGCATGCAAGGTTTTTGCTGCTATTGCATGATGTACAGGCAATTGCAACGAAGATTAACAGATACAATATTTTGTGCAAAAAAAACATAGACTTTATTTGTCACTCTGTAATGATGCTTTCATTGTGTAAAATTCATCTGGCGAATTGCACACGATTGTGTCTGATAATGTACAAACAGAAATTTTTCCGTTATCGGCAATTCTGTTTAAACGGCCAAGTACCTCTTTGCGTTCCTCGAATTTGTCCCAGAAAATCTGGTTTTCAACAACAATGTAGTCAAAATCCCAAGTGAGGGCTGGCTTTACAATTTTTTCCTTGTGTTGCATCACCGTAAAACCTTTGCGTTTCATCTGTATGAACGACCCGTTTTGAGGATAAGCATAAAGCGAAAGTATCTTTGCGTCGCGTGGAATGTTTAACGAATCAAGGAATACATCGGAGCCTTCAAAGTTTAGGTACGACTTGTATGCGCCATCTTCTATCCAGCGCCGAGTTTCTTGAGTTTCTTTTACATTGTCAAACATGAAGAAGCATATTGTGCATAATGCTATTAGGCTTACTCCAGCTGCAATGTAATTTCTTATTCGAGGCAAACTGCCAAGCATCAGTGCGTAAAGCATCAGTATAGGCATGAAGAATGTATCCACAAAATAGTAATCGTGATTTGGCAGTTGTTTCATCATGGCTATTGAAAACAGCAGGCATCCGAGTAAATAAATTATAGGTATAAGCCATATTGAAAGAGACTTTTTCTCTGTTTTTTCTTCTGACTTGCGTTTCCTTTTTATAATTAGTCTTACGATGTAGAAGGTTGCAGCGGCGAAAACTAATATTTCGAATATACGGTACTGGAGTTTTTGAAAATACTGGTATTCCCAGTTAGTCTTTGCATCATTGATGAGTTCTTTGGCGTCGTCTATGTTTTCGGGAGGCATAAGCTCGTTGAGGAAAAGCGAGCCGTATTTGCTTCGCAGGTGCGAATTCCAAGCCATGTATGCAAAGATGAGTGCAAACGATATTATTACGGTCGGCAGTTTGTCCTTGAATGTGCTTTCCTTGCGGAAAATCCGTAGCAGTTCAAATCCAAGTACGGCAATAAGTTCAATTGCAAACGTAGTGCGCATAAGTGTGGCAAGTGTCATCATGGCGATGGCAAGATGGAAGAATTTATTATTGCCGTCCCTATAATATTTAAGGTATGACCAAAGTCCGATTACACCGATTGCAAAAGCAGGAATCCCGGGAAGAAATCCGTTGAAATAGTAGGCGTAAACTGGCGCGGTCATTGCTATTGCGGTGACGAGTAGCGACTTTTGGCAGTCTTCTGTAATGATGAATGATGCCTTATACAGGAAAAACAATCCGACGAAACTGCAAATCAGAGTCCACCATCGGAATACCCATGGCGAAGTTGTGCCGAAAATTTTCATCAGCAGAGCCACAATGTACTCGTGGATTGGAAAATCGACGGCAGTTATTGTATTGTCGTATGCTTCTGCCCACCAACCGGGGAACTGCTTGTTGTATATGTTTGTTTCGGGGTGGAACAGGTCGAATCCGTTGTCGACGAAGCCAATGGCAAGGGCGTACCGGTCGTCTTGCGCCCAAGCGTGTATAAATGCGGGAAATTTGTTCATATACTTGAACTGTATTCCTATTCCAAGCGCTATAATGAATGCCGCTGCTATCAGGTAGCCTTTAGCGTTTATTTTGTCGTATCCTATCAGTTTCATTGTTAGTCTATTGACGGGGGACAAAAATAATGATTATCTTCAAATCATCAAATCATCGAATTTTCAAATCCTTCAAATCTAAAATCGTACCTCGTAAATCGTAAATAATATTTATTTTTGCGCCAAATTTTACGCGTAATGAATTATACAGTTTTAGACCCTGGCGAGCAGGGATATGCAAAGGTTGAGAAGTTCAACAAGGAGAAAACTGAACGTCTTGCAGCGCTTTACAGCGAGATTCTCAGCCTGATTGGCGAGGATGTCAACCGCGAGGGACTTCTTAAAACGCCAGAAAGGGTTGCCAAGGCAATGCAGTTCCTTACCCAGGGCTACGATATGGATGCCGAGGAAATTATCCGTTCGGCAATGTTCCGCGAGGATTACCGCCAGATGGTAATTGTAAAGGACATTGAACTTTACAGCATGTGCGAGCATCACATGTTGCCATTTTATGGCAAGGCGCATGTGGCGTACATTCCAAACCATTATATTACAGGTTTGAGCAAGATTGCCCGCGTTGTGGATGTTTTTTCGCGTAGGTTGCAGGTACAGGAAAGGTTGACAACGCAAATCAAGGACTGCATTCAGAATACTCTCGACCCACTGGGCGTGGCGGTTGTCATCGAGGCGCACCACATGTGTATGCAGATGCGTGGCGTGCAGAAGCAGAATTCTATCACCACTACTTCCGACTTTACTGGCGTATTCTTAAAACAGGCAAAGACAAGACAGGAATTTTTATCATTAATTGACAGAAACAGATTATAATGAAAGCATTGGTTTTCCCGGGACAGGGTTCCCAATTTTCGGGTATGGGCAAGGACCTGTACGATGCAAGTGCGAGTGCAAAAAAGATGTTTGAGCGTGCCGACGAAGTTCTCGGCTTTGGCTTGTCGGACATAATGTTCAATGGCACGGATGAGGATTTGAAGCAGACCAAGGTTACGCAGCCGGCTGTTTTCCTGCATTCGGTTGTGATGTTCTACGAGAAGTTTGCCAACGAGAATTTTGGTATGGTTGCAGGACATTCGCTTGGCGAATTTTCGGCATTGGTTGCTGCTGGTGTGCTTTCGTTCGAGGATGCGCTTGTTTTGGTTTCGAAGCGAGCAATGGCAATGCAGAAGGCTTGCGAGATGCAGAAATCGACCATGGCGGCTGTTATTCGTCTCGACCGTGAGATAGTTGAACGTATATGTACCGAAACCGAAGGTATTGTTGTCCCTGCCAACTACAATAGCCCCGAGCAAATTGTGATTTCGGGCAGCGAGGAAGCCATTGATACCGCTTGCGTAAAGATGAAGGAAGCTGGTGCAAAACGTGCTTTGAAATTGCAGGTTGGTGGAGCTTTCCATTCGCCGTTGATGGAGCCTGCACGCGAAGAACTTGCAAAGGCAATTATGGCAACAAACTTCAACGATGCCAGGGTGCCCATTTACCAGAATGTTGACGCAATGCCTCATCGTATAGCCAATGAAATCCGCGAAAACCTTGTAAAACAGCTTACAAGTGCCGTCCGCTGGAGCGATTCTGTAGTAAAAATGCATGAGGATGGTGCCGATGAATTTGTAGAAGTTGGTCCCGGACAGGTACTGACAGGACTAGTAGCAAAGATTTTGCAGTAGCGAAATAATATCTAACGAAAAAACATCAACAGTCATGCTGACCTTGTTTTCAGTATCTGTTGGTGTTTTTTTTGTGTATATAGTTTTGATTGTTGTTAGTAAAACAAGGCTCAAACATTTTGTAAAAAGCGAAAAATAGGCGTATTTTTGCAAATTGAAATGAAAGTATAATTGATTATGAATAAGCAAGAAAAATACGTTGTCACCATCAACCGCGAACTGGGTAGTGGCGGTCGTACAGTGGGACGTATGCTGGCCGAGAAGCTCGGCGTGGAGTTCTACGACAAGGCTCTCATTGAGGCTTTGGAGAAGAAGTATAATCTTAACATTGAGCAGATTGAGAAGTTGAAAGGTCAGAACCACGCATGGTGGGCGGAGTTCGCACGTTCGATGTTCGGTGTCGATCTTGGCATACCAAATTACGGCAAGATGAATGCCATGTACTACCTTGCTGTGATGGATTTCTCCGACGTGAAGCCGACAAGCAAGGAGGTGTTTGAGTCCGAAACGGAGATATTGAAAGGCATTGCCGATGTGGAATCGTGCGTGGTGGCTGGACGTAGCGGCTTTTATGTGTTCCGCGACCATCCCAACCATCTTAACGTTTTTATTCAGGCATCGTTGCCGTATCGTGTCGAACGTGTGATGAGAAAGCAACAAATTACAGAGGAAGAAGCAGTAAAGACCATCAAAAAAGTTGACAAGATGCGTGAGAACTATGTGAAGAAATACACCGGTCTTTCGCGTTACGACACCCGCAACTACGACCTTGTCATCTCCGCCGACGGAAAGAGCGAGGAGCAGATTGTTGACATCATTATGAAATATATTGGATAATTAACTTTATTGGCAGCAGAAAGTCACTATTTATGTAAGTTTGTAATCATAAATTAGTTTTTACTATGACAGCGGAACAGGAACGAATAATTAGCCTTACCAAGGTTCTCAACCAGCACAATTACAATTATTATGTGCTTAATAATCCTACAATCAGTGACTTCGAGTTCGACAAGATGCTTGAAGAACTTGCCGATTTGGAGAAGCGTTTCCCGGAGTTTCGTCAGCCCGATTCTCCCACAATGCGCGTTGGTAGCGACATTTCGAACGAATTCAAGACCGTGGCACACGACTACCGTATGCTGTCGCTGGGAAATACCTATTCCGAAGGCGAAATTACTGAGTTCTATAATCGCATTGTCAAGGAGATAGAGCAGGAGCCCGAGATAATTTGCGAACTCAAATTCGATGGCGCATCAATTTCGGTAAAATACGATAACGGTCAGTTCGTGAGGGCTGTAACCCGTGGCGATGGTGAGAAGGGCGACGATGTAACAGAGAATATCCGCACGGTGAAGAGTATTCCGTTGTCGATTGACAGTAGCGAACTGCCCGACAAGTTCGAGATTCGTGGCGAGATAATTATGCCTCACAAGAGTTTCGATGCCTTGAATGCCGAGCGTATCGAGATTGGCGACACTCCCTTTGCCAACTGCCGCAATGCGACTTCGGGTTCTATAAAGTTGATAAATCCAAAGGAAGTGGCAAAGCGTGGTCTTGATTGCTATTTTTACTACATGATGGGGCGAAATCTTCCTGCCAAGACTCACTACGAGTGCATGCAGGTGCTTCGCCGTGCTGGTTTCAAGATTTCCGACCATATAAAGCTTTGTCATAGCCTGCAGGAGATTTTTGATTTCATACACTATTGGGACACCGAAAGGCGCAATCTTCCGTTCGATATCGACGGTATTGTACTGAAAGTCAACTCGTATGCACAGCAGGAAATGTTGGGATTTACAGCAAAGAATCCGCGCTGGGCGATTGCTTACAAGTTTAAGGCCGAACAAGTAAGTACGCGACTTTTAAGCATTGATTATCAGGTTGGAAGAACTGGTGCAATAACGCCAGTTGCAAACCTTGAACCAGTGCAGTTGGCTGGAACTATCGTGAAGCGTGCTTCGTTGCATAATGCCGACCAGATTGCCTTGCTCGACATCCGCGTTGGCGATATGGTGTATGTGGAGAAAGGAGGTGAGATAATTCCTAAGATTGTTGGTGTGGAGTCGCACGATATTTTCTCGGAGAAGACGCAATTTATAACAAAATGCCCCGAATGTGGAGCCGAACTGGTACGTGTTGAGGGTGAAGCAAAGCATTTCTGCCCGAACTCAAATAATTGTCCGCCGCAGATTAAGGGAAAAATTGAGCATTTTGTTTCGCGCAAGGCAATGAACATTGAAACCATCGGCGAAGAAACCGTTGCGCTGATGTACGATGCGGGACTTGTCCACAACATTGCCGACCTCTACGACCTTACAAAAGAGCAAGTTCTGAAGCTCGACCGCATGGCCGACAAATCAGCCGAGAATATTATCAAGGGTATCGAAAGTTCGAAGCAGGTGCCGTTCGAGCGAGTGGTTTACGCACTTGGAATTAGGCACGTTGGCGAGACTATGGCTAAGAAACTGGCATTTGCACTGAAAGACATTGAAACATTGTCGTGCGCAACTGTGGAACAATTGGTTGCCGTTGGTGACATAGGCGAGGTTATTGCGCAGAGCATTGTCGATTATTTCTCGAACGACGAGAATGTGAAGATTGTTGCACGGCTGATTGATGCCGGATTGCAGTTCAAGGTGCAGGAGCAGGAAAAGTTGTCGTCGTCGCTGGAAGGTCTGTCGGTGATAATTTCTGGAACATTTACGCATTATTCGCGTGATGAAATCAAGAAAGTCATTGAGTTGCACGGAGGAAAGAACGTATCGTCAATTTCGAAGAATACCGATTTGTTTGTTACGGGCGAAAATATCGGTCCTGCCAAGTTGGAAAAGGCAACCAAATTGAATATCAAGATGGTTGACGAGGACGAATTTAGGAGAATGATTGGTGAATTGTAGGCACGCAATTTTTGACGTATGCCGGAAACGAATAACTGTAGAGTCGCAGCGTGCTGCGACTAATAAATAAAAACGATAAGGGATGAAAAGATTTAGTATTGTATTGATAATGTTAGTATTGTGCATCGCAACCCATGCGCAAAATGCCGATGTGCAGAATAAGATTGCCGAAATTCGCAAGATGTACAACAACGAGATGGAATGGATTAACACCATGCTTGGTGATGAAGCTATTCCCGACGATTATATTACGGCAAAAGTAATGCATAACTTAGCTGGCTCAGGCCAGGCGGAGGAAACTATTGAGTTCTTTTTCAATGATGATTTTGATGAGGATCTAGGCGAATATGTATCATCCCTGGATTTTGTGCGCAAGACTTCTGTATATACCATAGCGGAACGTAAGTCATACGAGGAGTTTTTGTATGACGATGATGGCTATCCGGCCTTCTATTATACAAGTTTCACGACTTATATGGAAGAAGGAGGCCATTATGTAGAAAAGTATGTTGAGATTCGTGCATACTACGACAAGGGTGAACGGATTCATACAATTTTCAAAGTGGGAAAAGACAAGTCGTCGTTGACAGAGCAACCCCTTGATGAAGAATATTTAAAAGAATATTTCCAGTTTGCGGATGATGCGTTTGAGAAAAACAAAAAAGCCTTGGACGGTTTGGTGAATTGATGGATATGGTTGTTGGTGTAATTGATGTAAATCAGCAAGTTATATAAATGTCGTGCGTAGAAATTTATTCTTCAGACGTTTTTCCTAGTATTGTTTTGTATTGGCGTATGTGGTAGTATTTCTTGCGTATGCAGAATTCATATATTAACCAGATGACAAGAAAGGTGTTTGTAGAGATTTCGTAAACCGTATTCCATGGACTTGGCAGTTCCACAAAAAATCCGGCAATCCAAAGTATAAGGTCAATGCTGAAAAGTATGTCCCAAATACGTTCACGATTTCTGAATGTAACAATGTTTTCGACTTGGGGCTCAATTTCAACCATGTCGGTAGCATATAGGAAAGGAATAGGACTTTGTATCATTATGCTGTATGTCGCTTTGGGAATCATAATTGAAACTTTTTTTTGTTGCATAATGCCGACAAGCCGTCCGTTGATGAAAATCTTGTTCGGGAGTTTTGCCATAAACGACGAGCAGTCCTTGATTATGGTCAACTTTTGGTATTCTGTCTGCATTTCGTCCATACTGCAAAACTATCATTTTTTTGTGATTTGGCATTTTGCATAAAGGATTATCTTTGCAAAAAATTTTTGACTTGAAAATTTTTCGAGAAATATCGGACGAGATTCCAAAGAATTGTGTAGCCACAGTAGGTGTATTCGATGGAGTTCATTTGGGACATCAGTATATTATCAGGCAGTTGAAACGACTTGCCGATAGTTGTGATGTGGAAGAACTTGTTATCACCATGAATCCGCATCCGGCAGTTTTTTTCGGCAGGGAGATAGATTTGTTGTCGACGATGGAAGAAAAATTTGATCTGCTTGAAAAATTGGGAGTGCGAAACCTGTTGGTGCTGAATTTTAATTCGGAAATAGCAGGCATGTCGGGGACGCAGTTCATAGACGATATTCTTGTTTCAAGGCTTTCGGTAATAAGGTTATTGCTTGGATACAACAATTCAATTGGACATAAGGAGAATGGTGTTTCGGAGATATATTCTGGCAAGATCCCCGTATCTCGTCTCGACAGGTTTCATATTGATTATTCCGACGATATAAGTTCCTCGTCGATACGTATGTTGCTTTCGACTTCCGAAATTGAGTTGGCAAACAAGTATCTTGGCTACGAATACAGCATTTCGGGAAGCGTGGTGCATGGCTATGGCATAGGAAGGAAAATCGGTTTTCCAACCGCAAATATAGAATTGCCTTCTAAAGCTAAGATTGTACCGGCAAATGGTGCGTATGTTGTCGCTGCGCAGATTGAAGGAGAGATGTTTCCTGCCATGTTGAATATCGGTTTGCGTCCTACATTTGATGGGCAAAAACGCACAATAGAAATGCATGTGCTCGATTATGACAGGGACATTTATGGCAAAGAAGTAAAAGTTATTTTCAGGCATTGTCTCAGAGACGAGCAAAAGTTTGCTGGTACGGAAGAACTTGTCATGCAGCTAGAAAACGACAAATTGAAGGTCATAGAATATTTTAAGGAACATCCATTGGCTTTGTAAACAAAAAGAAAGGCATGAAGCATCTGCATAGATATATATTAAAGGCATTTATAGGTCCGTGGATAATAACATTCCTACTGTGCCTTTTCATTTTGCTGATGCAGTTCTTGTGGAGATACATTGACGATCTTGTAGGAAAGGGTTTGGATATTTCAATAATAATGGAATTGATGTTTTATGCATCTTTTTCGCTTGTGCCGTTGGCATTGCCGTTGGCAGGATTGCTGGCGTCCATTATGGCTATTGGAAAGTTCGGCGAAACCAACGAGCTTTTTGCTATGAAGTCAGGTGGTGTGTCTTTGTATAGGATAATGTTGCCAATAGTTATCTTCAATTTGTTTATAAGCTACATCGCCTTTGTCTTTTCTAACGATTTGATGCCATATACAAACTTGAAAATGAGGACTTTGTTGTATGAAATACAGCAGCAGCGTCCCGAAATTGTCATTCAGAACGGAATATTTGTAGAGCCGGTGGATGGCGTTTGCATAAAAGTGGATCACAAGAATAGGAGCAATGATTTGGAGGGTATATTAATATACGACCATAGGAATAATTCTACACCTAATAATGTTACAATGGCGGAGGCCGGCAACATTTTGGTTACAGAGGATAATTCCATGATGGTTCTGGAGTTGACAAATGGAACTCGTCACGAGGATGTAAAAGGCAATAAATATCAGCATCAAAGTTCCAAATTCGAACGGCAGATCACTTATGTTGATATTGATGCCACAGGTATTGATAAGAACAACGAGGACTTCTTTAAGGGCGGTTACGAAATGCTCGACAACGAGCAGCTGAAATTTTCTATAGATTCGCTAAATGGTGTGCTGGGAAAACGCGAACAGGAGATTTGCGGAAACTTTAAGCGGTTCCAAATATTCAAAGGATTTAATTCTATATATGGTATAAACAATGAGGGCACATATAATTCTGGCGTGCCTCCGCTTACGATAACTGCTGACGGAGGTAAAGTCTCGGATAAAACAGATGTGATTGACTTGTACAACAAGATGGATAAGCATCAGCAATCCACTGTAATGCAATTTGCCTTGAACTTTTCTAGGTCGGCGGCTACATATATAAGTGTTGTCACCGATGAGCTTATGGGTACTCGTCGTTGGATTGTCAGACATGAGATAGAATGGTACCGCAAGTACACTTTGTCGTTTGCTTGTTTGTTGCTGTGCTTCGTAGGCATTCCTCTTGGCGCAATTATCAGGAAAGGTGGTTTTGGATTCTCCATACTTGTATCTATATTAATATTTTTAATCTATTATGTTGTGTCTACAACATTCGAGAGTACAGTTAAGGAATTGGTACTTCCTCCATTTTTTGGAATGTGGGCAAGTACGGCGATAGTAGCACCAATAGCTGTATACCTTGTTATTGCTGTCGCAAATGATAGTCTCAGGATAAATCCACGTGTAATGAACAAGATTATTTATTTCCTGAAATTTAAGTGGAAGAAAATGAAAGAAGAATAGCTTGGCTAATCTTTTTTCTTTTAAAGATAAATCGTGAATGTTTTTTATGTAATTTTGCAAGCCCATAATCGCTAAATGCATATTGGTGTGATGTATGGGTATGGTTTAAAAACAATAATGTAATGATGAAAGATTCAGTGCGTCATTTAAATACAGTAGAGGAAGCCATAGAGGACTTCAGACAAGGAAAGATAGTGATTGTCGTTGACGACGAAGATAGGGAAAACGAGGGCGATTTCATTGTTGCCGCCGAGAAGATAACCCCAGAAATTGTGAACTTTATGCTGCATAACGGTCGTGGAGTGCTTTGCGCACCTATCACCGAGGAACGCTGCGAGGAGCTTGAACTTGCCCATCAGGTGTCGAACAACACCTCGATGCTCGGAACTCCGTTTACAGTTACGGTTGACAAATTGGAAGGCTGTACCACAGGCGTTTCGGCTCACGACCGCGCTGCTACAATCCGCGCTTTGGCCGACCCGAGCTCCACGCCCGAAACATTTGGCCGTCCGGGACATATAAATCCGCTTTACGCAAAGAGCAAGGGCGTACTTCGTCGTGCCGGACATACCGAGGCGTCTATTGACTTGGCTCGCCTGGCGGGACTTTATCCGGCGGCTGCACTTATTGAAATTATGAACGAGGACGGAACTATGGCGCGTCTGCCTCAGCTTTTCGAGGTGGCCGACAAGTTCGGACTCAAGATAATATGCATTGCCGACATAATTAAGTACCGCCTGCAGACTGAAAGCCTTGTGGATATGGGCGACCGTGTGTTCCTTCCAACCGAATACGGCAATTTCGATGTTATACCATTCCGCCAGCATTGCAATGGACTTGAACACGTTGCGCTTATCAAGGGCGAATGGAAACCCGACGAGCCTGTGCTTGTGCGCGTACATTCGAGCTGCGCAACCGGCGACATTTTCGGTTCAAAGAAGTGCGACTGCGGAACACAGCTTCACGAATCAATGAAGATGATTGAGAAGGAAGGCAAGGGCGTTTTGCTTTACCTCAATCAGGAAGGTCGCGGAATTGGGTTGATGAACAAGATTGCAGCCTACAAGTTGCAGGAGCAGGGCTACGACACCGTTGAGGCAAACCTGCACCTCGGCTTCAAGGACGACGAGCGTGACTATGGCGTTGGAGCACAGATACTCAGGCATATTGGCGTTACCAAGATGCGCCTTATAACCAACAATCCGCGCAAGATGGCAGGAATAAAAGGCTATGGATTGGAAGTCGTGGAAACTGTGCCTATCAAGGTGGAACCCAACGAGTACAACAAGTTCTATCTTGAAACTAAGGCAAAGAAAATGCACCATAAATTATAAAAAGGTATTAATCGAATTATTTTAAAATAAATGAAAAGAAATTTATTGATTGTAGTTATTGCTTTGCTGGCAGTTGCTTTTGTATCGTGCCAGAAAGATGGTGTTTACAAGCCTAAGAAGAAAATAGCAAAGATTATATGCAATTACGAGGAAAGAACTTCCTATGATACCACAAAGGTCAATGATTACGTAAGCGAAGAATTCGTATGGGGCAAAAAGACTATTGACAAAAGAATCCATAGTTTTCGTAAGTTTAACTATGAGACAAACACGGAATCGTTTCCTAAAATCGACTACACATACTCGTATGATGACAAGAATAGGCTTATCGGTATGCAGCATGGTGACTTCAAGGCTGAATACATTTACAACGATGATAAGAGGCTCTCGAATATTAATGTGTATGATGGTACGGATACAGCAAGCACCTATGAATTTGGCTACGAAGACAAGCATGTTTCATCGTTGAAGATTACTGGTTATCATAATTCCAATAAATCACAAGACGCTCTTGCTATGATTCTTCCTAGCCAGATAGTAAACTATATCTATCCCGAAGAAATTAACTGCGGTGTGATTGTGCCCAAGGAGATTACAACTGATATTACTGATGTTACATTTGAGTGGGACGGCAAGAATATTTCACGGATGACATCAAAAAGCGATATGGTTACATCTACGACAACATACGAATATGATGGGAAAAATAATCCGTTTTCAGGATTTTATTCTGATGAAAACCTTTCGTCTGTAATGTTTTCGAAGAATAATGTGACAAAGATTACGTCAACTAGAACCATTGTGGTTAGCTCCTTAACTACGAAGGAAGAAACTACTGAAGACATTGTTTATGAATATGACGGCAATGTTCCTACTTCCGCAAAAAAAACCAGCGTAACCAATACAGAAATGACTGGACTGATTACGGCAAAGCAAACAATTACTAAGGTTACTAACGAAAAATACGAATACACGAAATAATTTTTTCTGGAAAACTATTTTATTCATTAAAAGCGATAATTTTGCAAAATATTTAATAATTTAAAAACTTAAAGAGATGAAAAGAAATTTATTGATTGTAGCGATTGCATTGATGGCAGTTGCATTTGTATCGTGTCAGAAAGACGGCGTTTACAATCCAAAACACAAAATTGCAAAGGTGTACAATGAGTGGACGAGAACTGTAGTTACAACAGATGCTAGTGGTTCGTCAACGAGAATTGATTCCCTTAAACCTTATGTTTCAGAAGAATGGAACTGGGATAAGAAAAGCTTGTCTAGCATAACACATAAGGATTCTGAAGGTAGAGTTAATGAAACTGTAAATTTCACCTATGACGACAAATATAGAATCATAGGATGTACAGGTGCAGATAACCATAAGGCTGAATATATTTACAACGACGACAAGAAATTGCAAACCATTAAGATTACCGAAGGTCCGGACGAAACAACAACTATCGATATTGCATACGACGGTAAGGTTCCTACCACTATAACCACGGTAAGTACATATACAATTGGCAAGAAGGTTTCTGATTTTGCCAGGGCAATAATTCCTAGCTATATATGTGATGCAATTGAAGCAAATGAACTTAGATCTAAGGATTTGACTATTACAGATAAATATACATCGGCAATTGAATGGGATGGCAAGAACATATCTCAGGTTGTTACTACTGGAGACGATAACTACAAGCACACTATTACATACGAATATGATGGCAAGACAAATCCTTTCATAGGAATGTATTCTAATGAAGAATATGAAGTCTTTTACCCGAAGAATAACATTGTAAAAAGAACCGAAAGCTATAATGAGGGCAACAAGACTATTACTATAAATAATGAATATTCTTACGAATATGACGGCAAGATGCCTGTAAAGGTAATCACCACCGATGTACGTGAAAATGAGGTATTTGGAACTACTTACAAGACCACTACTGTTTATACAACAACATACGAATACACTAAGTAATTTTTTGTTGATTGGATAATATTATCAAGGCTTCCCTCGTGGAGGCCTTTTTTGTATACTGTTGCAGCTGTTTTATGTTTCATTTTTTTTCAATTTTGTGCTGTTGAAAACTTTTTTCAATTTTTTTGAAAAAAAATGAGCAAGGCAGTTATAATTTGCTGTCGAAAGTGTACTTTTGTAACGCTTTAGAATTATATTTTTTTATGAAAAGGATAGTATTTGTATTTGCAGTTTTGCTTTGCGTAACAGCTTTTGTATCATGCAATAAGAGTGGTGTTTATAAGTCTAATGACAAGTTGTCCAAAGTGTGGTACGAAAGAGAAACAGTAACAACAATTGACAGTGTTGATCATACTAGTTCTACTCCAAAGTACTTGTATGAGGAATGTATATGGGATGGAAAGTATCTTGCATCCCGCACTGTGTTTAGGAGCAATGGTGAAGTTAAGTACAACTATGTTTACGAGTACAACAAGAAGAACAAAATTATTGGTATTACATCAACTCTTGCCGCCGAAAAGAAAACTCGCATACGGTTTATATACGATGACGACTCGAAGATGCTTAGGGAAATAAAGTATTTTACGGAAGATTTTCCGGATACCGAACTCCCATACAGATGGTTGGTTTTCAGTTATGATGGCAACAAACTGATGTCGATAAAGGAAACCATCAACACACACCGGTTCCCACGTAATTCTTACGAGGAAACATCTTTGCTTCCATATCTTGTTTCGGAAGAGATGGCAACTAGCATAGCGGCTAACGAAATCATGCCGAAAGCTGAATATGATATAAAAATAAACGAATATGTTTTTGAATGGGAAAAGAAGAATATTTCGCATATAAAGATTACAACAACAATTGGTGAAAATACTACTGAGGCAAATCTGTCATACACCTACGACAAGAGCAAGAATCTGCAGTATGGACGTGTAATGGGATTTATTGAGGATGGTGGAGTAAACTGCCTTATATGCTCACATAATAATGTAGTTAGCTGTACATACGAAGATTCGAACAAAACTTATACGGAAGAGTGTGAATATAGTTACGACAAGAAAGTTCCTGTAGAAAAGATTGTCAGAAGAACAGAAACGACTGGTAATGCAGTCTCGAAAGTTACAGAAAAGTGGGCTTACGAGTACGCTGAATAGTTGTTTGTTAAGAATAAAAAAGGGCGAAATTCGCCCTTTTTTTGTTTTATATGTGCATGGTATTTAAATTTATTGTATTTTTGCTTTTCGGATTAGAGTTTTCAAAATGATTAGAAAGATATATATTATAGGCATACTTAGTGTATTGGTTGCACTATCCTCGTGTAAGTCAGATTTTGATGTTAACGACAAGTGGCAGGACTCACCTTCGATATTTTGTATTCTTGACAAATCTCAGGAAGATATGCAATATGTAAAAGTGAACAAATGCTTTCTTGGTAATCTCCCAGCTTCGGAAATGGCATCGGTATCAGATTCGTTGTTCTACGATTGCGACGTACAAGTAAAACTTTATAGGAAGCAGGGAAATACAATATTGAAAACATGGAATTTCAGGCGTGTCGACAGTATTCCAAAGGAGAGTGGCTATTTTGCAAGCGACAGAAATACTGTATGGGTTGGAAATCCTGAATTGACTGACGGTTATGTTTATGAGCTCGAAGTAAATATTGACAATGGACGGATTATTGCAAAAGGAGAGACTAATATTGTTGATGGTTGCAGGATTGTGGCTCCCGATGCAAGGGCTCCAAAGGTCGAACTGGCAAGATATAACAACGATTTTATAATAAAGTATATTCCGAGCGACAATGTCAATCTCCAAGAGGTTAATGTGGATTTCAACTACTTGGAGGTAATGGATAACGGAGATACGGTGCCCAAGTCGATACAGGTATACAACAATATTTCGTATAGGGTGGCCTCCAATTCATATACAGCTGTAGAACAGGCTTTTGGCGTAGCATCGTTCTATAGTTCTATTGTCGCACAGATAAACAACGACAATCCGTCGGTTGTAAGACGTCTTGTAAAGATGCCCGAATGCTTGACATTCAGCATGTCGTCTGCCGATGAAAACTTATACACCTATATGCAGGTAACAAAACCAACAAGCGGAATAGCACAAGACAGACCAATATTTACCAACATATATATTGACGAAAGTTCTAAAATGCAAGGAGGTACAGCATACGGCCTTATGGCTTCACGTTACACCGTTTCTTTGTCAAAGGCAGTAGGATCGGAGACGCTCGATTCGATTTCTCGGGGAATGTACACAAAGCACTTGAAATTCCAGCCTTGGACAGACAATTACTATATTACGCATAAACCATACAATTAGGAAGTTATATATACTTCACAATAAATGTATATAGCTATACATCTTATACAATGTTGATATTGTGTAAGATGTTTTGTATTATGGGTATATGATCGGAAGCCCAACATATTTTACACTTTTTTTTGTTCGGACGATGTTGTTACTTATGATACAAACAGTTAGCGTTTGAATAAATCCGTTGGCTGAGCTTGTCGCGCCGCACTGAGTCTAGTCGAAGGGAAGTCAAGGTTACGAAATGATACAATTCGTATCACTATTGTTCGCTAAAAATTAATAGGTCATTCCACAACCTTTAGCTCACGCAGCGAAGCAAGTAAAGCAGAGTGAACCGACTAAGGAACGTGTCGTGTGAACTCGCTTATGCGGAACTATACTCATGAGCCAAAGGCGAATAATCTCCTTGATTAGTAATATTGTGGGAGATTGCTCGCAAGCTTCGCGAGGCTGCAAGCAGCGTTTCGGATAGCTGTCTTCACAACGCTCTCCGTTCCGTATCGCGTGTTACGACTAGCTTCCGCACCTTTAGCTCACGCAGCGAAGCAAGTAAATGACTGCCCCCTTTATTAATGCTGTCATATAAACGCTTGATAATATTGCGATTATAGGTATTATCCCATTTTTTAGCGGACACCAATGAATTCGTATTAACCTTACCCTTCGATACTTCGACAGGCTCAGCATTCGAAGCTCAGGGGGCGGTTAAATGAAAGAGCCGTGATATTTTAAAACTTTTTCGCACTTCAAGCTTTGAAAATTATAAAAAAAATTTTAACTTTGGCGTTTCAACAAAATCTTGTTTTGAATGGCTTTTATTGTTATAGAAGGTCTTGATGGTGCAGGCAAATCTACTCAGGTAGAGTTGCTTACAAAATATTTGCAGTCGAAAGGGATAGGCGTGGAGTATGTGCATTTCCCAACTGGCGATTCCGAAATTTTCGGTGATATGATAAATCGTTTTTTGCGTGGCGAATTTGGTGGTATCGACGACGTAAATCCATATCTGGTGTCGTTGCTGTTCGCTGGCGACCGCTATAACATGGCTCCAACGATTAATTCGTGGCTGACCGAGGGTAAATTTGTGATAAACGACAGGTACGTATATTCAAATATTGGTTTCCAGTGTGCAAAAATCAATGACGACAGCGAAAAGCAGAAGTTGTTCGACTGGATTTTCAATCTGGAGTTCAATTATTTCAAGATTCCGCGACCAGACCTAAGCATTTTCCTTGATGTGCCATTTTCGTTTACAGAGAAAAGGCTTGCCGAAAACAGGACAGGAAAAGACCGCGAGTACCTGAATGGTAAGACTGATATTCATGAAGCCGATCTGAATTTCCAGAAAAAAGTTCGTGAAACATATATAGAAGCAAGTAGGAGAGATTCTAGCCTTGTATGTATCGATTGTGCCGAAGGAGGCAAAATGTTGCCGCCGGAGGCCATATCAGAAAAGATTATAGCAGAATTGAAAAACAATAAATTTTTGAAATAATATGCAAAATTTTGTGAAAATTGTTAGGTGTATATTCAGATTGCTTGTAGGAGCAACGTTTATTTTTTCCGGTTTTGTCAAGATGATAGATCCGATAGGGTATTCCTACAAGATTGTTGACTATCTGGATGCGATGAAGCTTTCGCCGCTTATTGGTGCAGCATTAACCCTGGCTGTAATTCTTTCAGTTATTGAGTTGGTGATTGGTTTTTCGTTGTTTTTCAGGCAGCTGCCAAAATTAGGTGCATTGGGTGCTTTGTTGATGCTGGCATTCTTTACACCATTGACACTTTGGCTTGCAATAGCAAATCCAGTCTCGGATTGCGGTTGTTTTGGCGATGCACTCGTGTTGACAAACTGGCAGACTTTCTTTAAGAACCTATTCCTGCTTGCAATGGCGATTGTTCTGTTCATACAGCGTAAACAAATTCCAACATCTTATAATCCTCCTGTACAATGGATAATAATGGTAGTGGTAGGTGTGACCTCGCTGGTGCTTAGCTTGTATTGTCTCAATACTTTGCCTATTATTGATTACCGCCCATACCATATTGGTGCCAATATTAAGGAGGGAATGGAAATTCCGCCTGATGCTCCACGTCCAGTTTATGAGCAAAGGTTTATTTATGAAAGAGTAAAGGATGGTGAGCGTGTTATCTTTAATGCTGATAATGCTCCCACAGGCGATCCGGAATGGAAATTCATAGATGCCGACCATAAGCTGATTGATCCAGGATATGTCCCACCTATACATGACTTCAGCATAAATTCCATTGAAAATGGCAATAGCTCAGTTGACGTGGAGATGATAGAACTATTTTATAAGGACAAGAATGGAGAATTATTGCCAGACTCCTATGATGTATCTACTATTCCAGAAGATGAGTCATATACTTTCAGCCATTATAAATATGCAGATGGTAATACTCCTCTTGATATGAAAAAATTAGTTATTAAATATTTGGATATTAAGGGTAATGAGATTAATCTTAGTGTCTGGGATAATCCGAAAGGACTTTTTTACGACTCAGCAATATATGATGGGGGAGATGTTACATCTATTGTTCTAGGAGACGAAGATTATTCTTTCTTGATGATATTTAGAGATGTAGATATTTATGACGAAGATCATATCGCTGAATTTGATTCAATAGCTGATTTCGCCAATAAGAATGGCATTGGTTTTTATTGCTTGACATCTTCGTCACCAAAGTCGATTGAAAGTTTTAAAAATAAGTTCAATCCTAAATATAAGTTCTATGATACTGATGGAACAACACTAAAGACCATAGTCAGGTCAAATCCTGGTTTGCTCTTGCTTCGCAAGGGAACAATAATCGGCAAATGGCACGATGGTAACCTGCCTACAGTTAAGGAACTTGAAAAAGAGTTGACAGGAACAGTCATTTCAAAACAGCATGATCAGCGGAATAGACTTGTCTATGCAGTTTGGATTTTGTCTGTATTGTTGGCTATGGCTCTTATTAGATTGGGATACAATTGGCTAGTGAAAAACAGATATATTAACGAAAAAAAAGATTTGATATGAGAAAGAAAATCGTTGCAGGAAACTGGAAGATGAATACTCTTGTAAGTCAGGGCAAGGCTTTGGCAGAAGAGTTGAACGCCTTTATGAAGACTTACGATATGCCCGAAGGCAAATTGGTAATTATTGGAACACCGTTTACACACCTTTCAACTTGTGTTGAGGCTGTTGATACTAAGAAGATTCACGTCGCAGCACAGAACTGCTCACAGTTTGAGAAGGGCGCATATACAGGCGAAGTTGCAGCCAATATGATTAAGGACTTGGGCGTTGAATATACTATTATCGGTCATAGTGAACGCCGTCAGTATTTTGGTGATACCGATGAGGTTATCGCAACTAAGCTCGCACAGTGCTATGCAAACGGACTTTCGCCTATACTTTGCTGTGGCGAAAAGCTGGAGGAACGTGAGGCTGGCAAGCATTTCGAGGTTATCGAGTCGCAATTGCGCAATGCCTTGAAAAATGTTTCTGCCGAGAACTTCAAGAATACTATTGTTGCTTACGAACCTGTATGGGCAATTGGTACTGGCAAGACCGCAACTCCTGATCAGGCAGAAGAAATCCACGCTTTCATACGTGGCTTGATTGCAAAGTTGTACGATGCCAAGATTGCCGACGACACTACAATCCTTTATGGCGGTAGCGTAAATGCAGGAAATGCAGCAAACCTGTTCGCTCAGCCCGACATCGATGGAGGACTTGTTGGTGGAGCATCGCTCAAGGCAAACGACTTTATTAGCATTATAAAGGCTATTTAACAAAAAAACACTGATGGAAGGGTTGAAAAATCCTTCCATCGTTTTTTCAAAAAAGAAACAATAGGCAAAGAATAAAAATAGCAAATATGAATTATCTGGAACTTTCAATCGAAATACCACGTAGCAAGCCCGAACTTTCTGACATATTGGTGGCATTTCTAGCCGAACAGAATTTTGATAGCTTCAGCGAGGAGAATGGTAAGCTTATGGCTTATACTGAAGAAGAAAAATTCAGCAAGGTAGAAGTTGATGAAATTTTGAATCAGTTTGGCGTATCGTCATCTATAAAAATAATACCTCAGGAAAACTGGAATAGGCAGTGGGAAGAGAATTTTTCGCCAATAGTGGTTGATGATAATCTTGCAATAAAAGCACCTTTCCATTCCGAAACATTTGATACAAAGTACACTATAGTTATCGAGCCAAAAATGTCGTTTGGAACTGGACATCATGCAACAACATCAATGATGTGCCGTTTGATTGCTGAGCTTGACCTAAAGGGCAAAGTGGGTCTTGACATGGGGTGCGGCACAGGTATACTGGCTATATATGCCTCGTTGCTAGGCGCTTCCAAGATTTATGCAATAGACATTGACGAGTGGGCATACGAAAATACTATAGAGAATGCCGAGCGCAATGGCGTAGGCAATATTGTGGCTTCGCAAGGCGACGTTGAAAATATTCCAGAAGTTGAGTACGATTTTGTGTTTGCAAACATAAATCTTAACATACTTAAAAAGCAGATACCAACGTATGCACGGCTGATGAGAAAAGGTGCGGTATTACTTTTGAGCGGTTTCTTTTATGCAGAAATCGACCAGATAAAGCAAGTTTGTGCCGATTGCGGCCTGACCTATTCGAAATGCATTACAGAAGCGGAATGGACTGCTTCGGTATTTGAAAAATAAATGAGATCAATATGAAAAAAATATTCTTGATACTGATCCTCTGTGTGGCTGCAATGTCAGCATACTCTCAGTTTACCATGGATCCAAGCAAGTTTGGGAAGGATTTTGCGCAGCAGCTTTCGTATACCGGCGACCTCCGCAAGGATGGAGCAAGTATGCATAAGGAATTTTTGGCATTCTGGCAGTCGGATACGCTTACAAACAAGCAGCGCGAGAGTTTTATAAAGAGCATTAATATGCTTATGTCTAAAGGATGCAAGGCATATCCCGACTATGTGCGCTTTACCGATAATTTGATGTCGTTCAAGCGCAATGGCTTCGATGACGGTCAGTACGAGAATTACGAAAAAGCTGTGCAAGGCATGGTTTCCGCAGGGAAAAAAGTAAGGACAACTGAGTTATCCGAATTCTTGAACTGTATGAACTTGTTTCTCCGCAAACGCATTGTGGTAAATAACCAGCGTACAAGGTGGATGGTTAGCAAGTTCGACTTTTTGATTACGTACAGCGACGAAAAGTTTTTGATAAAGTTTGATAATGTAGATCTTATCGGGTATCAGGATAAAGACAGCCTGAAGCTTTATAATACAAGCGGAGTGCTTGATCCCATTGCCAAGACATGGGATGGCAGTGGCGGTATGCTCGGCTGGGAGCGTGTTGGATATACTCTCGATAGCATGAATGTAAGGCTTAACAAGTACAACCTGAATATGACCGATGTTATGATAAAGGCCGACAGTGTTGTCTTCAGCAATAAATATTATTTTAAGGAGGATCTGATGGGTTCTCTTGTCGACAAGGCTCAGAACGGAGAAAAAACAAACAAGTCAACTTATCCTCGATTTACAAGCTATTCGCAGGATTTTGATATTAAGGATATAATGAAGGATGTTGACTATAAGGGCGGATTGTCGGTACGCGGACGAAATTTCATAGGCAGCGGTGTTGATGGTCACAAGGCCGAAATTCGTATAACAAGAAATGATACAGTCTCGTTCAGTGCGTATGCAAACGCGTTTGTCTTCGACCCAGAAAAAATTGTATCTGACGATTGCGAAATTGTTTTCAGGTTGGCTCAAGATTCAATATATCACCCTTCGGTAACAATGAGATATACTGTCGTAAAACGAAAATTTGAAATCGAGGGGGAGCAGACGCAGGGTCGAAGAAATAAGAAGGTTGAAAAGCAGTACGAATATAAGGAAAATGGCTTTTTGGAAATAATAAGAACTAAGGAAGGAAGGTCAAACATCAATGTTGTTGATACCTATCACAAGCTTTCCATGGACTTTACTTCAATGCGGTGGGTGATTGACAAGCCGATAATCGACATAGCAACAATCAACACTCAGGGAACGCCAAGCGAAGTGCTCTTTGAGTCGGCTAACTATTATACATACGACAAGTACAAGTCCCTGAAGAAACAGGATGCACGTAATCCGCTCGAGGTTATCGAAGGTGTTGTAAAATATGTCGGTTATCCAGAGTTTACGTTGTCGGATGTCATGAGCTACTTGAAAGTGGCTAGGGATCAGGCATTGCAACTCGTTTTTGAACTTACATACAAAGGTTATATTTCGTTTGACCAGAGTACCGAGGTCATTAAGGTTTATCAGGAAACATGGCGATTCCTTGATGCTCACAGAGGTAATGCCGATTCAGATGTTATATTATTCTACAGCAAGGTAAAAACGCCAGAAGGCGTATTGGTTGATGAGGAAACTAAGCAGGTTGTTAGAAGTGCTCTTGGCAACGATACCGTGGCAAATGCAAAGTTGAGCCTTTCCAACTTCGACCTCAAGATGTTTGGCGTACCAATGGTTCACCTTTCTGATTCCCAGAATGTAACGGTATATCCTAAAGATGGAAAGCTGGTAATCCAAAAGAATAGAAATTTTGTTTTCGACGGATTGTTGCAGGCCGGACAGTTCTATATGTACGGATCGGGATTCAGTTTCAACTACGATTTGTTCAAGATAGCTGTTCCAAATTGCGATTCTATGAAGATTGTGGCAATGACAACGCCAGAGATGGGCTTCCTCGACCAGTACGGACAGCCGCGTTCTGCAATTGTTCGTAATAAGCTGGAAAATCTGTCTGGCGACTTTTTCATCGACTACCCAAACAACAAGTCGGGTTTTGCCGACTATAAGGAGTTCCCCAAGCTAGTATCTACCAAGCACACATACGTATATTATGATAGTCCGCAGGTTTACAATGGAATATATGAAAAGGATAAATTTTATTTCAAGGTCGATCCGTTTGTGCTTGACAGTATTGAGGGATATAGCAAGGACAACGTACACTTCGATGGAGTGCTTGTAAGCGGTGGAATATTGCCCGACCTGAAGGAAACGCTTGTTGTACGTCAGAGCGACTGGTCGCTTGGTTTCGAATACAAGACTCCTGCGTCGGGAATCCCGCTGTACGAAGGGAAAGCTATGTTTAAGAATGATATTGACTTGAGTAATAAGGGGTTGAGAGCTAATGGTACAATCAATTACATTTCAACTACTTTTTCTGACGCATACGTTACTTTGTTCCCCGAAGAGATGGAAGGCCACTCTAAGAATATGCTTATGGAACCAAGAAAGTCACCGGTGGAGTTTCCAAAGGTTGTCGGAGCAGAAAATACTTTGCTTTGGAAGGTGTCAAAGGACGAGTTCCATGTTGACAAGGATACGTCCAACTTTGTAATGTATGACGGCAAATCTATTTTAGACGGAAATTTGCTTATAACCTCGAAGGGGTTGCACGGAACAGGAACTACTATCATCGACAAGGCCATGCTCGTGTCTGAGGATTTTGTTTTCAGCAAGGACGTATTTGATTCGGATACTGCCGACTTCAGTATATTTGGTACATCAAGATCCGACATTGTTTTTGACGGTACTGGACAGAAAGCGCACATTGACTTTATTAACAGGCAGGGCGATTTCCTTTCAAATGGAGATATGTCGGAGCAAAGTTTCCCATACAACAAGTATAAATGTAAAGCCGACAGGACTGTTTGGCACATGGACAATGACGAACTCGCATTTGCGGCAAGGGAGGATGTGCTTGATAATTTGAAGAACGTGGATGTTGAGCAGGATTGGGAAAAGTGGGAGTCAACTTTCCTAAGCGGTTCAAAGTTTACTTCATATATGCCGGGACAAGACAATCTTTCGTTCTATGTTCCCAATGCAGTATACAATTACAAGAAGTATGTGATTACGGCCAAGGAGGTTGGTGTCATACGTGTGGCTGATGCTGCTATTTATCCTTCTGCCGATGTGGTTATACACGAGAATGCAAACATGGATACTCTGCGTAATGCCAAGATAAAAGCTAATGTAACAAGCGAATATTACAATTTCTATAATGGAACTATAAAGATTCATGGTCAGAAGGAATATACTGGTAACGCTTCATACGATTATATAAACGATACCAAGGAGCCGCAAACCATACATTTTACCGACATTGGTGTTGTTAAAGGAGAAACGCGTGCCAGCGGACAGATTTCGGAGCCTGATAACTTTAACATAACTAGACATTTCGGATATCAGGGTACGGTTAATGTTTATGCAGGTATAGATTCGCTTGAATATGAAGGCGCTGCCAGAATCAACTACCAGTGTGATACAGCTCCGCTATGGTTCAAGTTCAAGTCGTTTGTAAACTCTGAAGATGCATTCATTCCTATTAGCAAGGATTTGAAAAGTATTAACAACACAGTCATGCGTTCTGCAATAATGTATGGTAATAACAATATTTATCCAGCTTTCGTGGCAAGGAGGCGCGGAACTGCAGATGAGGCTATGTTTGATGTAAATGGATACTTGCACTATGATCCGGATTCTGGAAGATATGAGATTGCATCTCTCGAAAAGCTGAACGAGCGCAACCTGCCAGGCAACTATATGGCTATCAATGAAAGCACATGCGATATCAGTGGTGAGGGTTTGTTTACATTCAGCAAGGGATTGACATATACATTCAATGTGAACTCGTATGGAACATTTGAATACAAGGTGGAGACCGATACTGTAAAGTTCAATACCACGATGTTTATAAATATGCCTCTGCCGTCGTCTGCATACGAGTATATGGCCAAGACCATACCGTCGGTAAGTACCGACTATGTTGACGAAAATGATGAGAACTATCATGTGGCTTTGAAACATTTCCTCGATACTGCCGAATACAACAAATATATGACTAACATGAGCTTTGGAAACTTCGACAAGGTTCCAAAGATGCTCCTTGAGAATAAGGTAGTTATCACTGGTCTGGAGTTTATTTTTGACCGTAGGTCCCAGACTAAGGGAATGGTGTGCGGAGGTCCTATCGGATTTGTCAATTTTGGAAAGCACCGCGTAACACGATATGTGGGCGGATATATAAGGATTACGAAGACCAAGGGCGCAGAGTCATTCGAAATGCTGGTTGAACCCGATGGGCAAATGTGGTTCTATTTCATGTACAAGAATGGAGTGCTGAAGACAATATCGAGCGAAGAAAAGTATAATTCCATAATTGCTGACTACTCAAAGGAAAAGCCTCTCGACAACTACTCGGTTTTGCTTGAAGGTACTGCCGACAAGAATAAGTTCAAGAAGGATATGGACAAGAAATTCATGAATGTAGAAAGTGAATACTAGAAGTTGGTTGTTCATATTGTTGCTTTTGCTTGTGTCGTTAAGCGGGTGTTTCGTATTTCAGCGGAATAATGCATCTGTATCGACTCAAAGCAAGAGCAACGCTTCCGACTTTTCTGCCATGTACAATCCTAGCGCGTCTGTTGTTAATCCGCAGCTAGTGGCATACGTCTCCTCCGAAAGCGAGGCCGATGTGTTTTTTAGAATTCAGACGCGTGAATTGCGCAATGCACTTGCCAATCCTATTGAAAATGAAATCAATTTGTATGTGAGGTATTTTCTGCGTGATGCTTCCGATTTCCATATAGTCGATACCACTTCCTTGGTATATGCATTCAATGTGTCGCAGGGAGAATATGTATATGGGCATTTCAAGGTGGGGATAAACGAGAAGATAAGGTATAAGCTGGTTGTTGATTTTGCAAATTCGCATTATAATGTTCGTAAGCGGCTTTTATGCGATATAAAAAATACACAGGATTTCAATGATGGTAAATATCTACTGAAGAATTTGTCGGGGGAGGTGTTGTTTACAAACGTTATTAAGCCTGGACAGGATGTGCTTGTAGTTGCCGGTTCCCAATGTGCCGAATCGATAGACGTAGAGTTTTATGAGTTAAGTAAATATGTGAATTTGCCTCCTTACTTGAGTTCTCCGGTTAAGACTCAGAATGTCCCTGATTCTTTGTTCAGCTATAGGTTTGGCGATACGTTGCATTTGGATGCTTCAGGTTTCTATGCGTTAGGTTCTACTGCTAAGAATGAGAAGTTTGGAATAGTGGTTACAGAAAATGCGTCGTATCCATCTATTACAACAGTTGCCGATATGGTCGATCCCATGAATTTGATATGTACCGAACGTGAATTTGCAAGGATTGATACGTCGGACAATCGTAAGAAGTCTGTGGATGCTTTCTGGCTGGGGTTGTCGGGCAGCGAGAAGAACGCCAAGGAGCAGATACGGGTATTCTACAACAGGGTGGCTATGGCAAATATGATGTTTGCTTCGCGTGTCGAAGGATGGAAGACCGACCGTGGCATGATATACGTTATGCTAGGTCCGCCGTCCGTGGTTAATATAACACCGGATAGCGAGGAATGGTCATACGGGAGTGGAACGCAAAGCATTGTGTTTACGTTTGAAAATTATTCGGGACTGAAGAACGATTTTTCGTTGCTGAGGTCAAATACATATAGTTCGATATGGCAGCAGGTGTTGAATACTTGGCGGTCGGGAAAAATATTTACAGTATCAAAGTTGAACAATGAGTGATTTTATTTTTGGAATAAGGCCTGTGCTTGAGGCGATCAGGGCAGGAAAGGAGATTGACAGGGTGCTGGTTAGGCAGAATATGACTGGCGACCTGTCGGTTGAACTTATGGCGGAACTGCGTAGGAACAAGTTGAACATACAATATGTTCCTGCCGAAAAGCTTGATAAGATTACGAACCGGAATCATCAGGGCGTGGTGGCCTATATTTCGCCGGTATCGTACCAGAATCTTGAGAATGTAGTAATGGCAGCCTTTGACGAAGGGCGTGTGCCTGTAGTAGTCATACTTGACGGAATTACCGATGTCCGCAATTTTGGTGCGATTGCCCGTACTTGCGAATGTGCAGGTGTTACTGCCATTGTTATTCCTGAAACCAACTCGGTACGTATCTCCGAGGATGCAATCAAGACTTCGGCTGGAGCATTGTACAATATTCCGGTATGCAGGGAGAAAAATCTTGTAGATGCGGTACTATTCCTGCAGCAGAGCGGTTTTACTGTACTGGCTGCTACCGAAAAAACAGAAAATGTTGTCTATAAGGAGGATTTTTCGGCTCCAGTTGCAATTGTCATGGGTGCCGAGGACGTGGGAGTGTCAAAAACTTTGCAGAAGCGTGCCGATCGTTTGGTAAAGATACCTATGTATGGCAAAACTGAATCGCTCAACGTTTCGGTATCGACGGCAATAGTAGTATATGAAATTGTACGTCAGCGATTTATGGTAGAAAAATAAGAATTTATAATATAGTAATTAAAAAGGTAAGATATATGCAAAAGGTTATTAAGTCGGCTTTGATATCAGTGTTCGACAAGCACGATTTGGATTTGGTGGTAAAGAATTTGAGCAATTATGGCGTTAAGATTTATTCAACAGGTGGTACCTACGATTTTATATCATCTTTGGATGTGGAAGTTACCAAGGTTGAGGATGTAACTGGTTATCCGTCGATTCTTGACGGCAGGGTAAAGACATTGCATCCAAAAATCTTTGGTGGTATTTTGGCAGTACGCGAGGACGACAGCCATGTCGAGCAGATGACAAAGTACGAAATTCCTGAGATAGACCTTGTCATTGTTGACCTATATCCATTCGAGCAGACTGTTAAGTCAAATGCTTCCGAGAGTGATATTATAGAGAAGATTGATATAGGTGGAATTTCTCTTATCAGGGCTGCTGCAAAGAACTACAAGGATGTTCTTATTGTGTCGCACAAGGGACAGTATCAGGAACTTTGCAATATAATTGAGGAGCAATCATGTTCTACCGACCTTGAGACTCGCCGTAGATTTGCGCGTGAAGCATTTGCTGTAAGTTCAAATTACGATTCTGCAATATTCAATTGGTTCGACAACAATTCGATGTCGAAGCTGAAGTTGTCGCAGAACGAAAGTATGCCTTTGCGCTATGGCGAGAATCCTCATCAGCAGGCTAAATTCTTCGGAAACTTCGATGATATGTTCCAGAAGCTTAATGGCAAAGAGGTTAGCTACAACAATCTTCTTGACATTGATGCAGGAGTAAATCTTATACGTGAGTTTGAGGATACCACCGTTGCCATCCTGAAGCATAACAATGCCTGTGGTGTGGCTACCCGCAGCACTTTGTTGAAAGCATGGAAGGATGCACTTGCCTGTGATCCGGTTTCTGCATACGGGGGCATTATTGTTACAAACAGGCCTGTTGACCGTGAAGTTGCGGTGGAGATAAACAAGATATTTTTCGAGGTAATAATTGCACCCGATTTTACCAAGGAAGCTTTGGAGGTGCTAACGCAGAAAAAGAATCGTATTATATTGGTGCAGAAGCACAGTAATGTAACAAACTATGTGCTGCGTAGTGCAATTAACGGAATTCTTGTTCAGGAACGTGATGTGCGAGTAGAAGGAATGGACGATCTCAAGTATGTTACCAACGAGAGACCAACATCGGCACAAATTCAGGACTTGTTCTTTGCAAACAAGATTGTAAAGAGTACCAAGTCCAATGCGATAGTGTTGGTTAAGAATGCGCAGCTCTTGGCAAGTGGTACAGGGCAGACCTCGCGGGTAGACGCACTGAAGCAGGCTGTAGAGAAAGCCAAGGGCTTTGGTTTTGATCTCGAAGGAGCAGTGATGGCTTCGGATGCCTTTTTCCCATTTGCCGATTCCATAGAGATTGCATACAAGGAAGGAATTTCCGCTGTTATTCAACCTGGAGGCTCTATACGTGACGAGGATACGATAAAGTATTGTAACGAGAATAGAATCCCTATGGTTTTCACTGAAATAAGACATTTTAGACACTAAAATGTTGAATGAAATAATAGTCTCAAATCAATTGAAGGGAATAATTTATCCTCATACGCTGCTGCCATATTTTGGTGGCAGTTTTTTTTAAAAAAAAGTTATTGCAATGTTAAAAAGTTGTTTTATATTTGCACCGCAATATGATAAAAGTATTGCCTAAGGAAAGAATTAATAATTTAAGTTTAACTAATAAAAATTAATAGAAATGAAAAAGAGTATTTTTGTAGTAGTTGCTTTAATAGCAGCAATGGTTTTATCGTTTAGTTCATGCAAATCGGATGCAGAAAGCGCAAAAGAAGCAGCAGCAAACTTGAAGACAGCTTGCAAGGATAAGAAAGCTGACGATGCTAAGAAGTATTATAAGGAAGCACAAGAAGCGTATGCTAAAGCCCTTATTGATGCTATGAAGAGTGTAAAAACAGAAGAAGAAGGAAAGAAGGCTGAAGAAGATTTAGAGAAGATTGAAAAGGAAATTAATGACGCTCTCAAAGATTGTGATTGCTTGAAAGAGGCTGATATAGAAGCTATTAATAAGGAACTCAAAGAAAAATATGAAAAAGAGATGGAAGAAGCTATGAAAGTTGCAGCTGAAAATTATGAAAAAGCAAAAAAATAATAGTTTAGAGAACCATAAGTAATAATTTTTTTTAGATACGCTGCCGCCATATTTTGGTGGCAGTTTTTTTTATGTTATTGCAATGTAAAAAAGTTGTTTTATATTTGCACCGCAATATGATAAAAGTATTGCCTAAGGAAAGAATTAATAATTTAAGTTTAACTAATAAAAATTAATAGAAATGAAAAAGAGTATTTTTGTAGTAGTTGCTTTAATAGCAGCAATGGTTTTATCGTTTAGTTCATGCAAATCTAATGCAGATAAGATGAAATCTGCAACAGAAGATTTGAAGGCAGCATGTAAGGATAAGGATGTAGATGCAGCTAAGAAGTATATTAAGGAAGCTGGAGATGCATATTTTGAAGGATGGATAGATGCTTATAATAGTGCTGACACAAAGGATGAATATGAAGAAGCTATGAAAGATTTGGATGAGGCTAATAAAGAATTTAATAAGGTAATAAAAGATTGTGATTGCTTGAAAGAAAGTGATATAGAAGAAGTAACGAATGAACTGCATGAAAAATATAGTGAAAAATTAGATAAGGCAAGTGAAGACGCTCAGAAGAAGTGGAAATAAAACAAGTAAATCATAGAATAGATAATAAAACGTCTATATTAAAGCTGCCGCCATATTTTGGTGGCAGTTTTTTATTTTCTTAAAAAAAAGTTATTGAAATACTAAAAAGTAGTTTTAAATTTGCACCGCAATATTACGTTAAGTTTTGCGTAGGGAAAGAATTAATAATTTAAGTTTAACTAATAAAAATTAATAGAAATGAAAAAGAGTATTTTTGTAGTTGTTGCTTTAATGGCAGCAATGGTTTTATCGTTGGGTTCGTGCAAATCGGATGAAAACAAGTCAGGTGATGATAGTAAATCTGATGCAAAAGGTGCAAAAAATGCAGTAGAAAATTTGAAAACAGCTTGCAAGGACAATAAAGCTGACGATGCAAAGAAGTATTATAAGGAAGCATTAGAAGCGTATGCAAAAGCTTATATTGATGCTTTAAAGAAGGTAAAAACAGAAGAAGATGCAAAGAAGGCTGACGAAGAAATGAGTAAGATTAGAAAAGAGGTTAATGAAACTCTTGAAGATTGTGATTGCTTGAAAAGAGAAGATAGAAGGGATATTGAGAATGAACTTGAAAAGAAATATTATAAAGAAATAGATGAGGCTATGGAAGCTGCAGTAAAAAATATGAGAAAAGTAGAAAAAGCTGCTAGAGAAGAAGATTATGAAGATTATGAAGAAGATTATGAAGAAGATGTAGCTGAAGCTGATGCCGAAGACTGGGATTAAATTGTTGATGAGTACGTGGAGTATGTTAATGAATATTTTGCTTTGTACAAGAGAGCAAAGAATGGAGATACGGATGCTATAACGGAATATGCGTCATTGTATGAGTCTGCTCTGGATTTAAATGCATAGTTGAGCAAAGGAGCAGGCGTGATGACTAGCTCTCAAATGAACAGGTATAATATTCTTAACAAAAGAATGATTAACGTAGTAAAATAAAATATTTCAATTATTTTTTAGGTCTGTCATATTTTATGGCAGACCTTTTTTTGCACCTTTTAAAACTTTATCCAGCAGACTTTCCCTGTGTTTTTCATCCAGTTCTTGTGCCTGTTGTATTCTTCTTCACCTTGACATATCCATAGCACTTTTGTGCGTATTGGAAAATCAACCCTAGGGGCTGGAGCGTAGCCGTCGGTAAGGATGATAAGGCCATCGTACTGCCTATGTTCGCGTATGTAGTCGAAAACCGGTTGGAAGTCGGTTCCGCCACGACCTGTTATTTTTATCTCTTTTGCAGCTTTCTTGAAGGTTTCCAGTTCTTTGATGGTCGTGTCGAACTGAATGGTGTCTATTGTTTCGATGCCGTACTTGAAAAAGCGGGCAATAACCGAGTAGAATGCCTGTAGTGTCTTGCTCGTTACGGATCCACTTACGTCTACAGCAATCAGTAGTTTCGATGCCAATTCGTAGATACTTCCCATCTGGTCGAATCCACTGCGGCGGTTGGGGCGCATTCGCGTAAGATGCCTGTGGCTCGAAAGTATGCTTGTGTGGAAACTGGAAAGGACTTTGCGGTAGTCGAGCTTTACTATCAGCGATGCCTTTATTTGCTCAACCATGCTGCCAGGGATGCTTCCCCAATTGGTTGTGCTTGTTATTATTTCGTTTATTTCCTGTTGTTTTAGCTCGTCTTCCTCCCAAAGTGCCGAATGGTCGCGGGCCGATTTTAAGTCTTGCTGTGTAAAGCCGTTCTTGTCCTTGCTGTCGCCAAGCCCGTTGCTAAATTCGTTTCGAGAGTTGTCGCCTATCGAGGCTTTGGTGTTTCCATCGTCGGCACCTTTGCCGTTCTGTTTACTTTCGCTGCTGTCACCGTCAGAGTTGTCGTTTGCTCCATTGTTGGAATTGCCTTCGCCATCATTTCCGTCGCCTTCGTTGCCGTTTCCTGCATCGCTGTTTTCGTCTTCACTTTCGTCTTGATTGTCATTGTCGGTCTTGTCGTCGCTGTCGTCTTCGCTTTTCTCGGGTGTAGAGGAAGATTGACGAAGGATTTCGTTCAGTTTGTCAACATACCATTCAAAGCATTCCCCGGCGGGAAGTTGAAAGTTGTCGGAAGAAATGAAATGCAAGGTCTTGAACTTGTAGTGCTGTCCCAATACCATATCGCTGCCAAATGAAAGAGCTTCTGGAAGCGAATTTTCGGGCTGGCGCTCGTAAGGATGTTTCAGAAATAGGCGAATCATTTCTGAACGCAAGCTATCTTCAAGTTCTGCATCGTTGAAACTGCGCATGATGTTGGGATTGAACTCCACCATCCCTTGTCCGCAGCGGATAGGGCAGTCCATTAGCGTGTTGGGCAGTAGCTGGTGGGTACAGTATATCGAGAACAATGCAGGTTCTACAAGAAACCAGCGCTCGCTTATTTTCTGGATACGCTCGTCCATTCCTACAGGTTTTTGATGAAGTTAGTCATCTGTGCGTAAAGTTCAGGTGCTTCTGTGAGAATGAAAACAATTGCTTGCGTGTATGTTCCTTTTTCGTAAACCGATACAAAATGAGCAAACTCTTCCTTTTTCTTCGGTGATTGCAAGCCTTTCACATATAGTGCGAGATTTTGGGCTATCGTTGTTTTTTCTTCATTGGTAAAATCCTGCGTTTCAAGGAAACGGAATATTGATTCGTTTACCACGGCAGTTTCATGAAGCATGTACTTTGCAATTTTTGTCTTGTATTTTTCGTAGTCCATAAGAATATCGCGTGCACTCAGTATGCGATTTTGCGAAATAGACGACATGAATGCAGTGGTAGCTTGTGCACCAACTATTCCCGAAATTATTTTCTTGTGTACAGGTTTTAGTTCTCCAAAATCCTTTATGCAGTCGGAAACCTTTTTCCAAGCACGGCGGTCTGGTGTTTTGTCGAGGCCTGTTTCGTCGGCCGCGCGGTCGCTGGTGTCGAGGAAGCGAGGATTTTCCTGAATGAAGGTTATCACGCGCTCGTCAACTTTTTGTTCTGCAGCCCAGAGCAACCATTCTGCAACGGTAGGACGAAAATTGTATATGTTGAAACGCGAAACCAATGCTGGATCAAGGTCGGTGAGTTGGTATTCCTCGCCTTCGTTTACAGCCGAGACAATTCTGCTACCTTCTGGCAGGCTTCTGCCGGCGAGCTTACGGTTGAGAGCAAGATCCATGATTGTTTGCAGGACTTCGGGGCGTGCGCGGTTGAGTTCGTCGAGGAATAGCACAATAGGCTTGCCGTCAGTTGGGAACCAATATGGTGGCATGAACATGGTCTTTCCTGTGCTTTCGTCAAGACGCGGAAGTCCTATGAGATCGCCAGGGTCACTCATCTGACCAAGGAATAGTGCTGTCACCTTCATGCCTTTCTTTTCAAAGAAGTCGGTGAGTATTTCCGACTTGCCAATGCCGTGCTTTCCAACAAGCATTATATTCTGCTTGTCAGGCATTATTTCTAGTATTTCTTTCAGTTCCTTTGTGTTAATGTTCGTTGCCATTTTGTTCCATGTTTTAATTTTCGCTCTGCAAAGATAGTTTAACAAACTCACTTTACATTGCAAAGTTCATTTTAATTTTGGGGCAAAGAAAGCATATAGATGTGACAAAATGTGTCCGATGTTGAATAAATTTAAGATTAAAATTATTCTTGTCCCAAGTTGTCAAGGTTGTCTACTTTTTTTCAAAGACAACAAGGACAACAAAGACAACTTTTTTTCTGTTTGAATTGGAATGTTGTCCCAAGTTGTCAAGGTTGTCTTCTTTTTTCAAAGGCAACAGAGACAACAAAAAAAGGGCAGCGAAAGCTGCCCTAAAATCTTTGTGATAAGTAATTTACTTTACGATGTTCAACTTTGAAGTTGCGATAGCACCGTCCTTAACGATTCTTACAATGTAGTTGCCGTTAGCAACACCAGAAAGGTCGATAGAAGCGTTTTCGCTTGCATTGCTCATGCTAGCAACAACCTGTCCCATCATGTTGTAAACTTCGATAGTAGCGTTTTCAACGTTTGTGAAATTAACGATACCGTTCGAAGGATTCGGGTACATTTCGATACCTTCAGCAACATTTTGTGCAGCATTAACACTTATGCCTTCGCCAGCATGCAATGTTATAGCATAATCTTGTGCACCATAGTACCAAGTTGGTTCACCATCAGTGTCGGTGTCATAGCCAAGACGCATATATGAATCGTGGCTACGGGTTGTGAGGACATTGCTAGCACCGAGATAAATGTTTTCGCCTTGGTTGTCCCAGCTACCCATTACCATTACGGTTACTTGTCTGTATGATTCGCCTTCTTCAAAATAGAACGGGTATTCGTTCTCAAAAGTGAAGTTTATCCATGAATCCTTGTCATCATCAGTGATTTCAAAGTATTCAGATTCTCTTGTAAGTTCATTTGAACCTTCATCGTTTTGTTCGTAGAGTTTTACTTTGATTGAGGTGCCAGTAGCAGTTAGTCTGTGTACATAAACATCAACCGTCATTATGTCGTCTGGTGAGTACAAGTAAAGGAAGCGAGTTCCGTATTCATCTTCACCTGCAGCACTGTTAACATAGCAGCTCAAGCAAGCAGAAGATGTTGGCTCATAGTATGATTTTGAGTAGTTGTTGTCGGTGATTTCGAAGTACTGAACCAATGTGTTGTTTGCTGCAAAATCATCGTCAGCACCATCGGTGAAAACTGTATAGGTAACAGTGTAGCGACCAGTTTCAATTTCTGAAGGATCGGAAGCATTGAAGTAGAAGATGGTTGTATTATCTACACTTTCCTGATCTATTGTTGCAAGGTCGAGAGTATCAACTTCCGAAGTAGCGATGCTGTGTCCGGTTACAGTTTTGTTGTATATTTCTAAGCCCGATGGATCAGTTACGGTAACTCTTGCCTTTGGTACTACAGCGCTTACACCGTTGTTTACAACTTCGATGTTGAATGCTGCGTAGCTTGAGGTTGTAACCCAGTTCTGGCGAGGAGTCTGTCCGTATGGGTCGTAAATCTGGTATGCATAGTCTCTTCTTTCTGCTGGGTCGGTCATTGATGTCCAGTATTCGTCGGGAACATTCCTGTAGTCGATGTATCCGAACATGCTCATTCTGCCGTTTACAACTGCAAGGTCGTTCATAGGAGTTTCGATAATCTTGATGTCATCGATTTGCCATCCGTAGTGCCATGAACCGCTTTCGCCTACATATCTGAAACGGATAGAAACTTCTCCAGCATTTCCTGCTTCAGGGATGAGAACTTCCTTTAGACCATTGATGTATGTATATGAATCAATGCTTTCATCGTTTACAGGGTGGTCTGTCCATGTAGCACCATTATCTGTTGAAACAGAAACATAGATTTCTTCTGTGCCTTGGTTTAGAGCTCTATATGATTGAATGAATGTAATCTTAGGCATAGCGCATGATGAAAGGTTAATTTCGGAGAATGTCATGCTAACATCAATAGCTGGTGCTGTAGCATAAAGGTCTGAACCTGCGTCAACGAATGCCCAGTGTTCTGGGGTTTCGCTTATTTGCTGGTTCGGGTCGGTGTTGCCCTGATGTCCAGTGTAGTTCATCGGGAGGAAGTAGCATCTTCCTGTGCTGGTGTACATTTCATCTGGATATTCGGCTTCGGTGATAATCTGCCATTCGGTTTCCGAGTCGTCTGTTTTGGTGAGGGTAGGAGTGGGGCTTCCGTCTTCAAAGTCGCACGACCAAATTACATTGCCGTCCCTTTGTTGTGGTGCAACATTCATAATCTTTTGGGACGAGTTGTTGCCAGCCACCTTCTTGAGTGTTAAATTCTGTTGGGCAACTTGTGCCAGTGCAGCACCGCATATCAGCAAGCACAACACGCTAAGTAAGTAAAGTCTTCTCATAATAGATGTTATTTAAGTTTGAAATGCAAATTTATGAAAAATTATTAAGAAATATTCTTCCCTCGGAAAAAATATTAACAAGGTGTGTTAAGTAATTAGTACTACACATTTGGGATAACTATTAGTTCTTGTTTTATAATGTTGCGGGGTCAATATATTGTAGCAGCTTTTCCATGTAAATATATGGCAAAACCAAACCTCATTTTTTATAACTTTGCCGCACTAAATGTTCAAAAAACGCCAACAGTATGGACTACTTGTCTGAAAATACGCCTTTGCCGAAGATAACAGGCTCGCTGATAAGCTACTTTAGCAATATGGTGAAACTAAATGGAGGAACCAATCTTGCGCAGGGTATACCCGGTTTTCGTCCTCCTGAGAAACTTTTGGAAATATTTGCTCAAATATTGAAGGTAGATATACATCAGTATGCTCCCGGTTGCGGAAACCAAAGGCTACTTGCACATCTCGATGCAAAATACAGTAATCGTCCCTCATCTGCAAGAATATTCATAAGTAGTGGAGCAACGGAGGCGGTATCGCTGATATATACATATTTGCAAGGCAATAAGGGCAAGAGTTTCAATGCGATGAGTTTTTCGCCTGCATACGAATCGTACATACATCTGCCGCAGATTTTTGGCAATAACTTTTTCACTTATCCTACAGATCCGGATATATACTTTGATAATGAAAGATTTCGTAATTTCTTTGTGGATAATAAGATAAATGTAATCTTTGTAGCATCACCGGGAAATCCATACGGAAAAACTTTAAGTAAAGAAAAGCTAAACTATCTCATTGACCTTTGCGAAGAATTCGGATCATACCTTATAATTGATTCGGTATATTGTGATCTTTATTTCAACAATGAGCCACCATATTATCCAATCGAAAGAATTTCGCCTAATGTGTTCTATGTCAATAGCTTTTCCAAGAAGTATTCAATAACTGGCTGGCGAGTAGGCTATTTTATTTTTGACGAAAGTCATTTCGACAAGATAAGCTACATCCATGATTATATTGGACTTTCGTCGGCAGCACCTCAGCAGCAGGCAATTGCAGAGTTTCTCGATACCGACGAGTCGCGTACCTATATTATGGAACTGCGCAACAAAATACTTCGCAACCTTGCTATTGGAAACGAGCGGCTACAAAAGTCGGGGTTTGTATGTCCGCAAAACGATGGAGGATATTTTATATGGGCGAAGCTTCCTGAACCTTGGAACGACAGTCTGCGCTTTGGGCTTGCCTTGTACGACAAAGTTAAGACAGCTGTAATTCCTGGCGTTCATTTTGGTAAGGAGTGGAACCAATACATACGAATAAACATTGCTCGCGAGGAGGATGAATTTGTAAGGGGTATTGAAAATCTAATTAGCTTTTCAGAGAAGTAGATTTGTTGTTGTTGCATCAAATCAGAACATCACTTTGATAATGTCATCGTTTGTAATGCCCATTAAATAATCCTCGGTGTTTATTGTTGACAGCATATCGGAAACAGAGTCTTTTTCGTGGCGTACGCCTGTTAATAAGTTTTCAAATTCGTTGATGTTACGTTTCGCGAAGAAATCTCCATAGATTTTTGCAGCAGAGATGATTCCTTTTTCAATGTGCAGATGCATTTCGATATTTCCGCCGGCAGTTCTGATCATTTTTGAGAACGAATATTGGGGCGAATGTCCGAAATTCCATTCCCATGTGGAGTATTTGGTGTCGCGCAGCTTGGTTATTGCAGCAATATCTTCGTCTGAAAAATCATAATGATGGCAGTTCGCACGTGTCTCCATGATGTGTTTCATTATGAGGTCGGCAAATTGGAGAACTGTCAGTGGGGATTTTAGATGTTCGCTGATGTTTGTTACTCGTTTGCGTACAGATTTTACAGCCTTATCCTCGAATTTCAGTGGATTTACTTTCAAGGCGTTCGACATGTCTGTCATGGCTGTATCAAATAGCAAGGTTCCGTGGTGCAGTATTCGTCCGTTGCTTACGCATTGTGCATTGCCCGAAAATTTGCGGCCGTCAATCATCAGGTCGTTGCGACCTTCGAAACGGGCATCAACGCCAAGGTGGTTCAGGACTTCAATGATAGGCTGAGTGAAAGTGCGGAAATTACCGTTGCTATTGCTTTCCACGAATGTGAAATTAATATTCTGCAGGTCGTGGAATACGGCACCACCACCTGTAAGACGGCGTACTACCTTGATTCCCTTTTCCTTTACGTAGTCGAGGTTTATTTCTGCAATCGAATTCTGGAAACGTCCGACAATAATTGCAGGTTCGTTGCGCCACAGCATGAATACATCCTCGTGGAAATGTGTAAACACATATTCCTCAACAGCCATGTTGTAGTAGGCATCGTTTGAATTATTGAATATACAAAGCATAGCAAACTATATGATATATGAGAATCGTGGACTGTTGTTGAACATGATCTGATTGATTCTCAGATAAATGTATGTCCGAGTATTTGTCGTTTATGATATTGTTTTAGAATGGCAGATCTTCATCTCCTTTGCTGCCTGAATCCATGAAATCCGGGACTTCAGTAGGCAATGGAGCTCCAGAGGGTGGGGGAGTTGGCATTGATGGTGCAGCTGGTCTATTTTGAGCTGATTCTACTTTCCATGCACGGAGGTCTGTGTACCAGTTGCCGTTATATTCGCGGCTTTCAGGTTCAAAATATACATGTATGTCCGAGCCTTCAACAAGAGATGACAAGTCTGTCTTATCGCCCCATACTTGGAAACAAGCCTTTTTTGGAAACTGTCCATTGATGTATTCGATTACGAACGATTGCTTTTTCCATTGTCCATTTGCACCATTACCTGTAATAGGAGGTAATATCTTTATTAATTTTCCCGAAATATCCATAATTACAATTTTCTAAAAAATAAAATTCTGTATATCAACGCATAAACATCATGTTTGATGTTACATTTTCACTTGCAAAGATAAGCTATTAATTGCAAATATGCTAATATGTTTACCGAATTTTTGTTGCATTAAGCTAATGTCTTATTCGCTAGGCAACAGTGTTTGTTCTCAGGGATTCGTTGTAAGCCAACGAAGGAGTAGTAAGGTCTATTTGAAGTTGTAGCATATACCGATGTAATATATGTTAGTAGGGTTCTTTACTTGAACTTCATTGTCGGCACGAAGGTAAAAGTCTAGAGAATTGTTCTTGTTGAGACGATAAGTTACACCAACAACTGTACGCATCTCGTCAATGAAACGCGCATCTTTCTTGTACAGACGGATAAACATCTCGGTTGAAGCATACAACTTTACAGGCTTGCTGAAGAAGCTGTATGTAATTTCGAAGCGGTTGCGGATGTATGTCTTGGGATTGAACTTATGGTATGCGTTGGATTCGTCGAAGAACGAAGCCTGGTATTTTGCGCGGAGCGATAATTTGAAGCTTTTTATCTTTTCCGAATATGTGAGTCCGCCGCTTACTCGGTAGCGGTTTTCTAGGTATGTTTCCGTGTTTTTTAGGATATAGTCGAAATCGGCAGCGACCTTAAAGCGACTTTGCCAAAATGAGTAGCCCAATCCGCCAGATACCTTAAGACGATTGAAATCGATGAAATATCCACCTGTTTTTACTTCTCCTTCAACTGAATAGACGAGCCCTTTTACAATTCTGCCAGAATATCCAGCTCCTACAATTGCACCAAAATCGGTTGTCTGCGCCTGTAGAAAACCACAGGAGAGCAGACATGCCGAAAACAATAATATGAAGTTGCGGTTAATCACTATGTTATTTCATGAAATCCTTATGTTTGACAATAGTGTCGATGCTGTTTATCTGGTCGCTGATAGGTGTGTAGTAAATCTTGATGTAGGCAACATCGCGCAGAAAATCGATATGTCCAACTTCGATGCGCTGAATGTCAAGTCCTGTACGTTCCTTGAGGTCGGCAATAAGCTCATCCTCGCGACCATGCTTTACAAGTTCTATGCGCTCGTAGAGTACAATCTTGGTTGCCACATGCTTTATGGCCTTGTTGCCGTCGAATATTAGTATTACAATGATAAACAGTAGGTTAACTACCAATAAATTGATGTATCCGTGGCTCATAGCCAGACCGTTGATTACCGAAATGCCAATAATCACAAAGAGATATGTCATTTCGCGTATTGGCAACGGCTCGGTACGGTAGCGGATAAGTCCGAAGATTGCGAACAGACCCATTGCGAAGCCCATGGCTAGGTTCACATTGTTGAGCAGGTTCATCAGAAGGAATACCGTAGTGCCAAATAGCATGAATGTGAAATAGTAGTCCTTGCGTTTGCTCTTGCGGTAGTACAGGAAATGCACTATCAGCCAGCAAATAAGTATGTTCACAAAGAAAAGCACAAACAATGATAGCAAGCTGTCCTTGTTCCACAGCGGAATGCCAAGAATGTCGTTTGGCGAAGGTATTGGTGTCATCTCGTCACCGTAATCACGGGCAATTTCAGGGTCGAAATACTTGCGATCATCGTCTGGTAATGTGTTGTCTTCAAAACTATTATCGTCTTCTGTTAGCTTTCCATATTCCTCTGCAATAGTTGTGTCATTATCAATATAGTTTTCATTGATTTGTAAAGAATCAGTAGGATTAGTAGTTGTATCAATGTCATTATTATTTGCTTGCAAATTTCCATTTGTAGCAAAAAGGGCAATTGCCACTATCAGAAAAAATAATTTCTTCATAAAATTTTTGTATTACATAATTTTTCAATATACCGCATTTTTCTTCTGAAGCGGTTGTTCTTTATATTCGGATTTGTAAGTACGGTGCCAAGGCAGTACTTACTGATTCGTTTCTGCTTTATACGCAAGTCAAGAAGCACATCGCGGAAAAACGACGGGCAAAGTCCGTCCTGCTTCAGTTCCACGATAACAAGGTTCGGAATACATGCCGACCGGCCTGTTGTCCTGTTTATCAGGTTCACATTCATGTCGATTGTGAGACGTTCGGTTTTCTCGACATTTACGAGGGTTATGCGCTCAAATTTGTTTTCGAGAACTGGACTTAGCGAATTCACATCGTAGTGCAGAAATTCTGAAACAAAGCTTTTGTTTTCAGTGCAGCTAAGCATATCGTTGAAGTCGGCAGGATTCATCGGGACGCGTTTTTTCTTCGTGCGTCCCTTGTTGTTCTTGTTTTTGATTTCGCAGAAGGCGATTCCGCTGTCTACGTATATGCGGGCACGAAGTTTTTGCCTGTTGAGCTTGCGGTTGTGGTGGGCAATGTACATTTCGCAGTCGGGGGTGTCGTAATAAAGCGTGTTGTAGTTTGCAATAGTGCGTCCCTCGTTGAACTGCAAAAAATACCTGTTGCTTATCCTGTCGAGAATTTCCATAAGCTGGTCGGTTGTCACCAAAAACTTACTGTCAACCCTGTTCATCAACTTTACCTTGTCCATTTCGGCTAAGGTGATAGTGTTGAACTTCTGCAACTTATCTTCAATTAGCGACATTGGCTGCTATTTGTTGTCAAAAATGTATTCGAATTCCTTTATGGTTTCAAGTTTTCCATTTGGAAGATAATTGTATTGCTTTTTCTTGCTGCCATCGGAATAATACTCGAATTTACGTATGCGAACAGGCTTGTTGCGGCTGTCGTATTCTACTTCTTTTATGCACTTTCCTACAGAATTGTACTCGTATGTAACTCGCGACTTCTGTCCGTAGTTGGCGTATTCGATTTCTTCTATCTTGAATCCGTTGGCATCGTATTTAGTAATATGGTCGAGAAAACGTGTTTTGGTTGCTACATTTTCGTTCCATTCCTTGATGGTGAGACTTTTGCGTTTTTCCCTTTTTTCTTCTGAGGTTTGTCCATAAACAATAACCGCAGACAGCATTATTGATATCAAAATTATCAGTTCTCTTTTCATATACTATACGTTTGAAATAACATTAATGGTATCAGAAATTTCGTAAATCTCACCAGCGTTTTCAACTTTTACTCTTCTTGTTACCGTGTCGGGAATTTCGTTCAGGTTTTCAGTAAACGTAAATATGGTATAGTCGCCCGGAGTGATTTTCTGGAAATAGAAATAACCGTCCATGCCTACGCGTACATCGTCGAAATGATAAGGCTCTGCATCGCGTTTGATGAATACGCGATGGTCATATGCCCAGCCTTCGCCACGATACGAGCTGTTGTGATAATACCTTGCATATACGCGGCCTTTTATTATCGAAGTTCCGTAGGCCTTGCCCTCGTGGATGTAGATGGTAGGAACAGTTGCAGTTGCACCTTTTTTGAGTTCCACTTCCTGCGAAACGGCAATTCTCTCGCCGCTTGGCAAGGTCGAATAGGCAAACAGTGTATATTTGCCCGGATTCATGTACTTGAAACGATAATGGCCATTATCATCGGTTTCAACATCATCACCATAGAATGTGTCGTCGCCATAGACGATGAAAACATCCACCTTCGAACCAACAACCGTGTCGGTTTCGAGAGTATAATTGTCGTCGGGATGCAGAATGCGAACCACATCGCCCTCGATGACACCCGTACCGCCCTCGCCTTCGCCCTTGTTGCACGAATTGAGTGCAACAAGGAGAAGAACTGAGAGTATTACTGAAAAAAATCTGTTCATATTAAATTATTATGGTTTTGCTGTTATGCTTGTAGCTGTTCCTGAGGTTGTTGCTGTAGCACCAGTGTAGAAACCGTGCCAGCTTTCACCGCCACTTATTGTTGCCGTAGTATAGATGCTGTAAGTGCCAGACTGTACATCGGGACTTGAGAAGCCGAATTCACTTCCGCCACCCGGAGGCTTTGTTCCTGTGCCATAGTTAGTTTCCCAGCCATTGCCAGATACTGTCGGACCCTTGTATATCAATATGGTATTATTGCTTGCATCCTTAACAACAATGGTTGAAGTTATTGATGTTGAGGAAGAAGATGAAGAGCCTCCGCCCGGATAACCGCCACCGCTTGAAGAACTATTCAGCAAATATTTCTGGTTGGTCATTGTAGGTGTAGCACTTGATGATGAAGAACCTCCTCCAGGGAAGCCTCCGCCGCCCATCGACTGCGACCAAGCACCCATTGTGCCACCGAAAGCCAACAAAGTACCACCGTTTATTTCCAAGGTATTGCCCTGAGTTTCGCCCAAGTTGCAGTCAACGGCCTGTTCGTGTCCGCTACCGCCAGCGATTATCAAACCGCCATTTATCACGGTTCTTGCTCCGTTGCAGTCAATAGCATCGCTTCCACGAGCGTAAATCCACAACTTACCACCGTTTATTTCAAGATAACCTGATGCAGGTGACTTTACACCGGCATTAAGTCCATCATCTGCAGAATTTACCTCAATGATACCGCCGTTTACATAGATTGCAGTCTTGCTTTCTATACCTTCCTGACTTGAATACACGGCAACTCTACCGCTGTTTATGGTCAGGTTACCCAAGCACTTGATGCCCTTTGGATTGCCTGTATAGCCAGAACTGCTACTACCACCCGGGAATCCGCCACTGCTAGAAGAATTGACAGCCGTACCCGATGTGGTAATTTCGATATTGAGCAAATCAACAGTCGGATTAACACCACCGATTGTAAGTGCTCCGTCAACTTTAATTCCACGGCCGCCCTTACCTGAACTATTGCAAATGATTGTTCCTCCATAGAAGTATGCATCACCATCGGTCTTAATGCAAACAGGAGAATATCCATCGGAAGATGAGATTGTTGCTCCATTGCCAGATGTTGTAAAATGCATTGTTCCACCATAGAAATAAGCATCGCCATCTGAAGAGATTGCACGTCCACCTGTATTTGTGCTTGTGCAGTTTACGGTGATGTCGCCACCGCTGATTCCTACAGAACCAGCCTTGATACCCAAGCAATATGCAGGGTCGTTGTTTGTAACGACAGTTGCTCCCGAAGCAGTGATATTTATCGTTCCATCACCAATAAACATATTCTCGTCGGCCTTGAAGCCCTTGCTTGCACCACCCGATAGCGTCATTGTAATATTTCCGCCGTTGACATTGATTTGTCCATCACTTGAAATTCCCTTGCTAGCAGTTCCACTACAAGTAAAGTTGAGTGTTCCTGCGTTAATGTCAACAGAAACATCGCTCTTGATACAAGCCGCGCTGTAAGTGTCGGCAACATTGGAAGTATTTGTGTAAGAACCGCCGTTGCCAGCGACAGACAAGGTGACATTACCACCGCTCATGCTGAACAGATTATCAGTAGAAATTGCTCTTGCTCCATCGTTTGAAGAAGGACAAGTAACAGTAAGTTCGCCATTTGTTACATACATGTTTGTTGCCTTGATGCCAGAGCAATACGACGGGTCGCCATCGGTAACAACGGCTGCGCCCGAAGCGGTTATTGTCGTATTTCCGCCTGCAATATAAACTATGGTAGATTTTATAGCCTTGGTCTGTGCACCCGAAGCGGTAAGGTTGTGAGTTCCGCCCTGTATTGTCAAGGTATCGCACTTCAAGCCTTTGCAATCTGCGTTAGCCACTGTCATATTGAGCGAACCGCCCATCAACTTGATTGTTCCCTGGTCGGCATGTTCTGCGCTACCATATTCAGCTTCGATACCATCGCTACCGAAACCGCTTACGCTGACGTTACCACCGTACAACCTGAAATTGTTTGCGTGGATGCCGTCCTTTACTGCTGCTGTAACATTGATTGTACCTGCATATACATTAATATGTGCATCGCTGTTGATACCATGTTGCTTATTGCCAGCTACGTTTAGAGTACCATTGCCATAAACCTCGATAGAACCTTCGCAGAGAAAAGCCGCCTTGAATTCACTTGTCGAACCGTCGGCAAGCGAGTTGTCCGTACCATCCTCGAGGATAAGCTTTACGCGCACGTCCGAAGGAACATTTATAGCTGAGCCTGTAGGATTGGTTATGTTTGCGCCGTTAAGCCTAAGGTCGAACCTGCCATTAGAATTAATCCTCAACGCGCCATTAGTTGTTGTTCCTGCCACAACTACGGTGTAATCCGCTTCCAAGCCATCAACAGTCACATATTCTCCGTTACTATTAACATTTACATTAGAGTGCGGATTTACCACGCCAACAGCACCGCCATTGGTATAGGTAATGTAAATCCAGTCACCATCGTCCTGCTGCTGCGGTTCATCACCATCGAGCGAAGGCATATAAAGCACAATGCTGTCGATTCCCATTATTGGGAAACTGAATGGAGTTTCTCCATTAATATTTGTATATGCGCTTGAAGTTCCCGTAGGAAGGAAACTTACGCTGTCAACATTCTCTATTGTCTTTGTATATATGACATTCCCATTGCTATAGTATAGGAGCTTGTTCTGTGCCGAAATAGACAGCACAGCCAAGACAAATGCCAAAACTGCTACTATCTTTTTCATAACTTACTGAATTTATGGGTTTTACCATCAATCTTCACAATGTAAAGACCCTCGTTCAAATCACTTACATCAATCGCGCCATCCACCGAAAGATTTTCTTCTTTGACAAGCTGACCGGTTGCCGAGTAGATTTGCATAGTCACTTCCGAACCGACATTGAAGTTGAAATACAGCATATCGGAAACCGGATTCGGATAAAGTCCATCCTCGCCCGCAAACTCTTCAACCTCGGTAAGGTCGGGTTCATTGTAGTTCAACGTCATCTTCTTGACATCGGTCATAGCAAACGAAGTAGTTGTGCCATCGCCAAGCTTGAAAACGACATTCTCGCCTTCAAAATAAAATTTCTTCACATCCTGCAACTCTTCAGGTGCAGAATTCACATTCACCCTGAAATGGACTGTAATGTCCGTAGTCTGCGCAACGGTTTTTATACTCGCCAGCATAGCAAGCATAAAGACCATTGCAATTAAAACTTTACTCTTCATAACAATTACAAATTTAGATATTCTTTTCTAAAAACAATCAAAAATTGACATTTATTTTAATGTAGCAAAAGTATATGTCATTCCAAAATGATTGTCGTCAATAAGATTTTTAAATTTGGCAAAAACTCTTTTTTTTGCAAAACCACATTTTTGTTATATTTGTCGCCGAAATGCAAAAACAAAACTGAGATGAAAGGCAACGACAACTTTATATCGGAAATGACCGACGAAATCAACCGCAAGGGCGTGGTTGTAATCGACAATGTAAGGAGAATGCCAGTTTACGGGGAACCATACGCCTCGCCCCACTACACCATAAGCATAAATCATCGTGGTAGCGTCTGCACCGAGTACGAAGGCAAGCTGGTGACTTTCGAGCAGCACAACATCGCCATTGTCTATCCAAACCGCACGCTAAATGTTCGCAGTTCGTCCGACGACTACCAAGCCACGCTTGTAGTCGTTTCCGAGCGACTTTACGAACGGCTTGCCATTCTAAACATCAACAACAGCCGCTTCCATTACGAGCAGCATCCGCATTTCACACTCACACCAAGTCAGTATGCCGATGTAATGTCGCTTGTCGAGGCACTGCGCATTGTTTCCCGTCTGAGCGCCTCGTTGCCCGATGATTTCATTTTTCCTCAATTGCACATATTGTTACAGGTAATCGACACATTCCGCATAGAAAACGACGGTCTAAACGCTTCGGCAAAAGGGCACATCAGTTCACGGCTCTATGAAGCCATCATCAAGCACTACAAGGAACACCGCGATGTGGAATTTTATGCCAACTTGTTCTGCCTATCCCCAAAATATTTCAGCACATCCATAAAACGCGAAACAGGACATAGTGCCAACTACTGGATACAACAGCACGTGATTCATATTTCGAAAACTATGCTCCGCACCGAACATAAAATGTCGCTGCAGGAAATATCAGAACAATTAGGATTCCCCGACCTTGCTACCTTCAGCCGCTATTTCAAGCGTGCAACTGGAATTTCGCCAAGCGAATATAGGAAAGGAAACATGTAAAGGGGATTTACGAATTACGATTTTAGATTTACGATTAGCTGACAAGATGCAAGAAATGTTTCTGAGTTTCTTGGTTTCTAAGTTGCTAAGTTGCTGACAAGATGCAAAAAGATTTACTTTATTGGGCTAAAAGGCTTGAGGAAGACCAGTCCAACAGAAGACCAGTCCAGCAGTCCGCAAGACCATTGGACTATGAGACTGTAGGACAGCAAGACCGTTAGACTGTGGGACTGTAAGACTGTTTGCCTTCGAGCCTGTTAGCCTTTGAGCCTTCAAACCCAGAAAAACCTTGAACCCCTAAATCTTCATCGTTGCCATCACCGGATAATGGTCGGAAATATACGGCTTGCCGTAATCGCCATTCAAAGTCTTGAAATCAAGCACTTCGGCATTTCTGTAGAATATGTAGTCAATCATGCTGTCGCCACCATTACCATAATTGTTGTATGTTGAAATCCATTCCGATTCTGGTAGAATCGCACGGCTGTCATACATAATGTTTTTCAATGGGTCGAAAATCGGAGAACTTACATTCGAATTGAAGTCACCCGACAGAAAAACGGGAGCCTTATCCTTCTTGACTATTTCATCTATTTTTTTAACAATCAACAATATTGACTGCTCACGCGCTACTTTGCCAACATGGTCAAGATGCGTATTGAATGCATAAAATACTTTGCCGGTTTCCTTGTCCTTCAGCTTTGCCCATGTTACAATTCGTTTGCATGCAGCATCCCAGCCCATCGAACATTTATCGGGAGTTTCCGACAACCAGAAGTCACCGCTTTTTAGCAACTTGAACTTGTCGTTGCGATAATAAACTGCCATAAATTCACCATCCTCCTTGCCGTCGTCGCGGCCAACACCCACGCGGCTGTACTGTGGGAAATTCGAGTCAATGTACTGCAACTGTTCGATATATGCTTCTTGTAGTCCAAATACATCAGGTTGTTCGCGCTCTATCATTTCCTTTGTTGCAGGCTTTCTAATATCCCAGTCGTTGTCGCCGTCATTGGCATGACTATTTCGGATATTGTATGAAATGTATTTGATAGTAATATCCTCATGGTTGTTTTCGCACCCGCTGCATGAAAGGTTTGTAAGGATAATTAAGAATGTCAAAAATGGCAAGAAAATATTTTTGCTAGTATTCATAATGTTGATTAATAGATAGTTAGTTTTGTAAATTATATTTGGTCTTACTGTCCCCATGTTTCCTTGTCCAGACTTCTGTACTGAATTGCTTCGGCGATATGTGCGGGCTGAATGTCATCGCTATGTTCGAGGTCGGCGATGGTGCGGGCAACTTTTACGATGCGGTCGTAGGCACGGGCAGAAAGATGCAGGCGTTCCATGGCGGTTTTTAGCAACGAAATGCAGGTGCTGTCAAGCTTGCAGAACTCACGTATCTGCTTGGACGACATCTGTGCATTGCAATAAATCTTGTGGCTTTTTGCGAACCGCTTCGCCTGAACTTTGCGAGCCTCAATTACGCGCTTCTGTATGTCGGCACTATGTTCGGCAGGCTGAGTGTCGGCAAGTTTTTCGAACTTCACCGGCGTAACCTCCAGATGTATGTCGATGCGGTCAAGCAACGGACCTGAAATTTTGCTCATATACTTCTGCACAGCCATTGGCGTACAAGTACATTCCTTTTCAGGATGGTTGTAGTAGCCGCAAGGACAAGGATTCATCGAAGCCACAAGCATAAGACTTGCCGGATATTCCACCGTAAACTTTGCACGCGAGATGGTTACAATCCTGTCTTCCAATGGCTGACGCATAACTTCAAGGACAGTGCGCTTAAATTCTGGAAGTTCATCAAGAAATAGCACCCCGTTGTGCGCGAGTGAAATTTCGCCGGGCTGAGGATAAGTTCCTCCACCAACCAAGGCAACATCCGAAATAGTGTGATGTGGTGAACGGAACGGACGGCGTAGCATCAGCGAATGTCCAGCCTCGGTCTTGCCTGCCACCGAATGTATCTTTGTGGTTTCAATTGCCTCATCAAGGCTCAACGGCGGAAGTATTGATGGGATTCGCTTTGCAAGCATTGTCTTTCCCGACCCCGGAGGTCCAATCATTATTATGTTGTGCCCACCAGCAGCGGCAATTTCAAGGGCGCGTTTCACATTTTCCTGCCCTTTCACATCGGCAAAGTCCAAATCGTTTTCCGAAAGCGACTTCTGGAATTCAGCCTCAAGGTCAATGGTAATCTGCTCCAATTCGCGGTCACCATTCAAAAATTCAACGGTTTCGGTAATGTTATGCACGCCATAAACCTTTATGCCATCAACAACAGCAGCTTCCAAGGTATTTTCAACTGGAAGGATAATGCCGTCAAAACCAGCTTCCTTGGCATTTATGGCAATCGGCAAAGCACCTTTTATAGGCTTCACGCTGCCATCGAGCGACAACTCACCCATTATCATGTACTTGTCAAGCAAATCGGCAGACATCTGTTCCGAACCGGCTAGCACACCTACTGCCATCGGCAAATCGTATGCGGAACCCTCCTTGCGCATGTCAGCAGGTGCCATGTTTATGACAATTCGTCGTCCCGGCCATTTAAACCCATTGTTGTTCAATGCGCTTATCATACGTTGTTCGCTTTCCTTGATGGCATTGTCGGGAAGTCCAACGAGGAAAAACTTTGCTCCGGAGGAAACATTTACCTCGATGGTGATAGTTTGCGCATTTATGCCATCTACGGCACTGCCGAAAGTCTTTACAAGCATGGCTTATTTCTCCTTGATTATGAACGAATAAACCGGGAAATGGTCGCTGTAACCCGACTGATATGTTGTGCCGACGTAGGTACGCAGCGGATAACCTTTGTAGCGACCTTCCTTTTGCGTCAGGAACGCCTTGTTGAACACATGGCTGGCATAATGCACGTATGTTGACCTGTCGGAGCTGACGAATGCCGGCGAGAAAATCATCTGGTCGAAAAGGTTCCATCTGTCGCCGTATGCAAGCGAGCCAATTCCCTTGCGGTAAAGTTCCTCCATCGGGTCGTAGAGTTTGCCGTCTTTCACATCATCCTTCTTGCCAACGGTTTTGCAGTAATCCTTCAAACTCTTGTTGATTGGGTCGTCGTTGAGGTCGCCCATGGCTATAATCTTTGCGTTGGGGTTGATTGCCATTATGGAATCGAAGATTTGGCGTGTTGTGGTAGCTGCTTCGGCACGGCGTGGCAAACTGCGTTTCTCGCCACCAAGTCGCGACGGCCAGTGAAGCACGATGAAATGCATCTCCTCACCATCATAAATTCCAGACACAACAATCTGGTCGCGGGTAACAAAACCTTCCTGCTCCGAAACAACGCGGTGCATACGCACATTGGTAACCTTGAAATATTCGGGACGGTACAACAAGGCACAGTCAACACCACGGCGGTCGGGACCGTCAATATGCACCACCTTGTAATTGTATGGCTTCATTGCCTCGCAGTTTACAAGGTCGTTGAGCGGAGTAATGTTCTCAACCTCGCTCACACCAACAATCATCGGGGCAGTACCCGTAACATCGGCGCCAAGCTGGACTATCACGCCTCCCATACGGTCAATTTTTGAGAAATACTTTTCGGTGTTCCAATTCTTTGGACCTTCGGGAGTAAATTCCACATCGTTGGCACCCGGAAGCGTATCGAACAAGTTTTCAAGGTTGTAGAAAGCGATTGTACCTATCTTATATTCCTTTTTCTCCTGTGCATTAAGGCATAGAGCAAAGGCAATCAGAAATGCGAACGGCAGAAATATCTTATGCATAGTTATTTTTGTTTTGTCGTAATTGAGTGCAAAGATAATGAAATTTCTTTTTTTGCAACCGACAACAAAAACAATTTGAAAACATTAAAACGTTGCAAAGCATTGCACCGCTGTACAATCGTGCCATGGCGCGATTCAACAAAAATCAAATTATCCCTTGAACATTGAACCTTGAACTATTGAACGAAGGAACGTGTACTGTCGCGGCACGCCACGACGCAACAATAAACTAGAAACGTGAAACCAGAAACCTTAAACGTTGAACCAGAAACGTCGTTACCATTCCTTCACTTCGTATTTGTCTATATTCCTTATATTGCTGTTGAAGTTTACTCCTATGCAGAAAATCTTCTTCCCGCTTGCAGCAAACGGTTCGGCATAATGCTTTTCCTCGATTTGCCTCAAGGCTTCCTCTGCCGATTTCTCAAACTTGAATTCAAATATATAGACAT
>Ga0310696_10000404_pt1 | contig 69864 bp, 62 predicted proteins | sample AusTroGonzalo_MG_4_FD_203885 | JGI IMG/M metagenome (GOLD analysis project Ga0310696, IMG submission 203885) | Bovine rumen microbial communities from tropical cattle in Woodstock, Queensland, Australia - Gonzalo_02 (v2) (version 2) | ecosystem: Host-associated > Mammals > Digestive system >...
TGACGCGGATACAGCCTACATCAAGGCTGATGTCATCAAACAGTATAACAGTTCTCTCGGGCGGTATCTTGTAGAAATTCATCGCCTCGGTCACAGCCTGACCGCTGAGGTTCATATAGGTCGAGGGCTTCATTAGCAGACATCTGTGCCCGGCTATGACAGCCTCGCCCACGGTGGACTTGAACTTGACTCGCTTGATCTGCACGCCGAACTCACCGGAGATATAATCCAGCGATATATAACCGGCGTTGTGGCGTGTGTTCTCATACTGGCGTCCGGGGTTTCCCAGACCTACGATGAGATACTCTATGCTGTTGTTATCGAACTTCTTGGACTTAAAAAACATAAGCGGCCTTTTCACTAACATTAAGAGTGAAGAGCCCGGGGCATGACCTCTTTAAGCTCTCCACTCTTTATTGTAAAACTATTTATTCGATTTATAATTCTAAATAGGAATTATACAAACATCGGCGATACAGGCTTGTCCTCATACACTCTCTCGATAGCCTCTGCCCACAGCGGAGCGGTAGAGAGCACGGTGAACTTGTCTAGCATCTTCTCCTTAGGTACGGGGACAGTATCCAGCAGGATACATTCTTTGATAGCGCTTTCGCGGATACGGTCGATAGCAGGACCCGAGAGAACAGCGTGTGAAGCGCAGGCATAGACCTCGGTGGCTCCGCCCTTCTCAACAATAGCGTTGGCGGCGTTGCACAGGGTGCCGGCGGTGTCGATCATATCGTCGACGAGGATGCACTTTTTGCCCTTAACCTCACCGATGATGTTCATGACCTCGGATACGTTGGCGCGCTGTCTGCGCTTATCGATGATCGCGATGGGGCAGCCGATCTTAGCGGCAAAGTTGCGCGCTCTGGTAACAGAACCCAGGTCGGGAGATACTACCACGAACTCGTCGGCGTGACCGTCGACCTTTTTGCGCATATGCTTGGCGAGCATCGGAGCGCCTACAAGATGATCCACAGGGATATTGAAGAAGCCCTGAATCTGAGCCGCGTGCAGATCCATAGTCAGTACTCGGTCTGCGCCGGCGGTGGTGATGAGGTCAGCTACCAGCTTGGATGAGATCGGATCGCGAGCCTTGGCTTTGCGATCCTGACGAGCGTAACCGAAGTACGGGATTACCGCGGTGATGGAAGAAGCCGAAGCTCTCTTCATCGCGTCTATCATAATGAGCAGCTGCATCAGGTTGTCGTTGACGGGCGAGCAGGTCGACTGAACGATAAAGCAGTCGCTGCCGCGCACGGACTCGTGCAGAGATACCGCGATCTCGCCGTCCGAGAAGGTGGTGCAGTCGCTTTTACCGAGCGGAATACCCAGACATTCTGCTATACCCTGAGCAACCGCTTTGTTGGAATTGAGTGTGAAGATTTTGATGTCCTTACCGTGTGAATTCATTTTTTGTCCCCCTAGTCAATGAATTGTCATAAATCATATATATAACCTTTCGGTTTGGAGCAGATCTATACGCCGACAGCCTTCGGCTGTCGCGATTCACTGAATTGTCGAGAGCCGTCGGCGCACTCGTACATACTGACGGTCGTCTCACGCAAAAACGGTTACAGTCCCGTAAACTCCGGAGTCTTATCCGGCTGATATTTACCGCCGGACGCAGTAACACTTATCCATATTATCTCACATATTCGCAAATTTGCAAGGAGAAATTACAAATTTATTACAATTCATTCATTTTTCATAAAATCTATCATTTACCCCTATAAAAAATTTCAAACTTTTATAACTATTTTTCTAATAAGATATAGAAATCAGCGACTGCTTTTGATATAATTCAGTTGTATATGTATGTAGTGCTTTTTCGGCGCGTTTTTGCCGTGATTGTACACCAGATACAATATCAATTTTTAGGAGGAGATTCCAATGAGCAAGAAGTATGTATACCTTTTCAAAGAAGGTAACGCAGACATGAGAGAACTTCTCGGCGGCAAGGGCGCTAACCTCGCCGAGATGACCAACATCGGTCTCCCGGTTCCTCAGGGCTTTACGATCACCACAGAGGCCTGCACTCAGTATTATGAGGACGGCCGCCAGATCAATCCTGAGATTCAGGCACAGATCAACGAGTATATCGGCAAGATGGAAGAGATCACCGGTAAGAAGTTCGGAGATAAGGAGAATCCGCTTCTCGTATCCGTTCGTTCCGGCGCTCGCGCATCCATGCCCGGTATGATGGACACGATCCTTAACCTCGGTCTTAACGAAGAAGTCGTAGAGACCATCGCAGTTCAGAGCGGCAATCCCCGCTGGGCTTATGACTGCTACAGAAGATTCATCCAGATGTATTCCGACGTCGTTATGGAAGTCGGTAAGAAGTATTTTGAAGAGCTCATCGACGAGATGAAGGCTGACCGCGGCGTCAAGCAGGACGTCGAGCTTACAGCTGACGATCTTAAGGAGCTGGCTGAGAAGTTCAAGGCCGAGTATAAGAGCAAGATCGGCGAAGACTTCCCCACCGACCCCAAGGAGCAGCTAATGGGCGCCGTAAAGGCCGTTTTCCGTTCTTGGGACAACCCCAGAGCTAACGTTTACAGACGCGACAACGATATCCCCTACAGCTGGGGCACCGCTGTCAACGTACAGTCAATGGCATTCGGCAACATGGGCGACGATTGCGGCACCGGCGTTGCGTTCACACGTGACCCCGCTACCGGCGACAAGGGCCTGTTCGGCGAGTTCCTGACCAACGCTCAGGGCGAAGACGTTGTAGCCGGCGTTCGTACCCCCATGCACATCTCCGAGATGGAGCAGAAGTTCCCCGAGGCTTTCGCTCAGTTCAACGAGGTCTGCAAGACTCTCGAGAACCACTACAGAGATATGCAGGATATGGAGTTCACCGTTGAGCACGGCAAGCTCTATATGCTCCAGACACGTAACGGCAAGCGTACAGCTCAGGCTGCGCTGAAGATCGCATGTGACCTCGTAGATGAGGGCATGAGAACAGAGGAAGAGGCCGTTCTGATGATCGACCCCCGTAACCTCGACACACTGCTCCATCCCCAGTTCGATGCTAAGGCTCTCAAGGCCGCTACCCCCATGGGCAAGGGTCTGGGCGCTTCTCCCGGCGCTGCCTGCGGTAAGGTCGTCTTCACAGCTGAGGACGCTAAGGCTCAGGGCGCTGCCGGCGAAAAGGTAGTTCTGGTACGTCTCGAGACATCCCCCGAGGATATCGAGGGCATGAAGGCTGCTCAGGGCATCCTGACAGTTCGCGGCGGTATGACATCTCACGCTGCCGTTGTAGCTCGCGGCATGGGCACTTGCTGCGTATCCGGCTGCTCCGACATCGTTATGGACGAAGCTAACAAGAAGTTCACTCTCGCAGGCAAGACCTTCACCGAGGGCGATTATATCTCTATCGACGGTTCTACCGGTAACATCTATGACGGCATCATCCCCACAGTTGACGCTCAGATCGCCGGTGAGTTCGGCCGTGTAATGGATTGGGCCGACAAGTACAGAACTCTTAAGGTCCGCACAAATGCCGACACACCTGCAGACGCTAAGAAGGCTCGTGAGCTGGGCGCCGAGGGTATCGGTCTGTGCCGTACAGAGCACATGTTCTTCGAGGGCGATCGTATCGCTGCTTTCCGCGAGATGATCTGCGCAGATACTCTCGAGGAACGCGAGGCTGCTCTGGAGAAGATCCTGCCTTATCAGCAGGGCGACTTTGAGAAGCTCTATGAGGCTCTCGAAGGTAACCCCGTAACCATCCGCTTCCTGGATCCGCCTCTCCATGAGTTCGTACCCACTGAGGAAGCTGACATCGAGGCTCTGGCAGCTGCTCAGGGCAAGTCCGTAGCCGACATCAAGGCTATCATCGACTCTCTGCATGAGTTCAACCCGATGATGGGTCACCGCGGCTGCCGTCTGGCTGTCACATATCCCGAGATCGCTAAGATGCAGACCAAGGCTGTCATCCGCGCTGCTATCAACGTTCAGAAGGCTCATCCCGACTGGAACATCGTACCTGAGATCATGATCCCGCTCGTAGGCGACATCAAGGAGCTCAAGTATGTCAAGAAGTTCGTCGTAGAGACTGCCGACGCTGAGATCGCCGCTGCAGGTGCTGACCTCAAGTATGAGGTAGGCACCATGATCGAGATCCCGCGCGCAGCTCTGACTGCTGACGAGATCGCTAAGGAAGCTGACTTCTTCTGCTTCGGTACCAACGACCTCACTCAGATGACCTTCGGCTTCAGCCGTGACGACGCAGGCAAGTTCCTCGACGCTTATTATGACGCTAAGATCTTTGAGAACGATCCGTTCGCTAAGCTCGACCAGACCGGCGTTGGCAAGCTGATGGATATGGCTATCAAGCTCGGCAAGCCCGTAAATCCGAACCTCCATATCGGTATCTGCGGCGAGCACGGCGGCGATCCCACATCCGTTGAGTTCTGCCATAAGATCGGTCTCAACTATGTATCCTGCTCACCGTTCCGCGTTCCGATCGCTCGTCTTGCTGCCGCTCAGGCTGCTATATCATCAAAGAAGGCTTAATCTCAGATAGCCTACCTTGCTTACAGTGCAGTCTGCTATCAGCTAAGGCAGGAAGTAATTTCCAAACCGTACAAATTTGCTGAATTCACGCTCACGAAGGAGGATGCGCAGAAGTATCTGTACACCGACTCCGCCAAGCACCGCGTGCTGAGATGGCGTGACATCAAAGTAGCATTGTATATCTAAGAAAGATTCCCTCCGTCGTAACCCGGCGGAGGGAATTTTGAAAGTTGAGTATCATTATGGGAAAAGAATACGTAAACCAACACATCGTTCCAAAAAGATATCTTGACAGATTTGCCTCTCAGATAGGCGACAAAAGAATTATTGGAACAAGATTGTATACAAGAGGAAAAGTAAAATTCTTTTTAGAATCAACTGATAATGTTGGCTTCATCAAAAACTATTATGATGTTAGCGACAAAGAAGATCCAAAGTACTGGGAACATTTCTTTGCCAGCGAGATCGACTCTTTGTGCGGAAAAGAATTGAGCAATATTATTTCAACAATAACTATGTCGCACAAAGAGGGTATGGTAGCTTCTTTCATTCTACCATAGGAGGTCCCTTTTTTCTATTGTCCGTTTTTACTGGAGCTGTGCATGCACTGATGTGACCCTTTTATATTACTATTGACCATTATAATTCTAAATATGAACAAAAAATCGAACAAATTGTGAATAATTCACTTTTTTTACACAAGATATAGACAAAGCGCGATTTTTGGTGTATATTATATTAGTTGAATAATACTATGTCGCTTTAGCAAAAGCTCGCGCGATACAGTACACAAAGGACGGTAATCACAATGAGAATGAGAAACATTTCAAGATTCCTGTGCGTAGTTATGGCACTGATCATAGCGTTCAGCGCCGCTTCCTGCACACTAACTAAGCAGTATTCTTACAAGACCGACGACGTCGAGCTGCCCATAGGCGCGTATATCTATTATCTGCGCAGCGCTTATGCCGAGGCTGAGACATACGCACAGAAGTCTGATAAATATGATGCCGAAAAGGGTACCTATGACGGCAACACATCTTTCCTGCAGATGGAGATCACCGACGACGACGGCAAGACAGCCGTTGCCGAGCAGTGGATCATCGACAAGACCGAGCAGCGTATGAATGAGGCTGTAGCTCTCTATTATGAGATGAAGAAGCTCGGCGCTTCATACGATGAAGATGAGATCAAGTCTACTAAGAAAGAGATCGAAAAGCAGTGGGCCGATGCCGACGCCGCTAAGGAGCTCGAAGGCTACGGTATCAGCTGCGACTCTTTCTGCCTGGTCAACTATACCCTCAGCGCTATCAGAAGCGCAGTGTTCTCAGCCGAGTACGGTGAGGACGGTCCCAGCGCAGTATCTGAGAAAGAGATGCAAAAGTATGTCAACGACAACTACACCTCTTATAAGTATTTTTCAGCTAACCTCTATACAACTATCGAGGCTGATGACAGCGAGGGTACCTCTGAGAATGTAGCTATGAGCGATGAAGAGGTCAAGAAGTATGAGAAGGCGTTCAAAGCCTATGCCAAGGACATCAACTCAGGCAAGGCGTTCAGCGAAGTCCTCAACGACTACAACACAGCTTTTGAAGCATCCGCTACCGCTACCGAGAATGTTCAGAAGATAGATAAGGATACTACCGATGAACTCAACAAGCAGATCCTCTCGCTCAAGGAAGGTCAGGCTAAGTACAAGATCATCGGCGATGACGCAAAGACCCGTCAGATCTATGTCATCTACAGAGTACCGATCGCTTCTGAAAAGAGCTATCTCAGCGAGCACAAGGACGAGGTCCTAAGCGAGATGAAGTCCGACGACTTCACCAAGCTGCTCGAATCCATCGCTAAAGAGCTGAAGATCGACAGATCCTCGGCATGCGACAGCTACAAGCCCTCGATGTTCGAATGATTTCGGACGAACGGAGTTGATTTTATGAAATCATCATTTAAGCTGATATCCCTGATACTGGCAGTTATCATGCTGATATCAGGCAGTCTGCTGATCGTGTCTGCGACAGCCGATCCCAACGAAGCAGGCGGTGACGATCCTGTATCCGATGATACTCCTGCTGATACTGATCCTGTAGATACTCCTGCGGACACGGATCCCGTTGACACTCCTGCTGATACGGATCCTGTCGATACTCCTGCGGATACAGATCCGGTGGAACAGCCTGCGGATACAGATCCGGTGGAACAGCCTGCGGATACAGATCCGGTGGAACAGCCTGCGGATACAGATCCGGTCGAAACTCCCCAGATAGAGGATACCCCGGATGACGGTTACGACGGCGAAACCGACTACGAAGAGCCGGTACAGTATGAGGAGGATCCTATAGCGTACGGCGATAACTCCGACTATGACTATAACAGCGGAGATAACGACCGTGACGCGGGTTCGGTATCCGATAGCACTTCACTCATCGCAACATCCGGTACTAAGCCCGAGGATGTAGCTCCCAACAAGTGGTCCAAGATCACTCTCGATGTCAACAGCAAAGACGTCGAAGGAGGCTTCGGCGATATCAAAAAGGATACCAGCACTGAGAATAACGGCAAGTGGCTGCTGCTGCTTGGTTACACGTTGATCGCGCTGTCTGTTCTGGGTATTATGTACTTTGTGGTGGCTACCATCAGCGCGCGCAAGCATAACCGCCGCGAGCGCAGGCACAACACCGATACATCGTCGTCAACACGCAAGTATACTTCGATAGATAAAGAATCGATCAAGCCGACCAAGCGCACTGGTTCAAGCGGTCATTATGCTGACGGCTTTGACAGCAGCGCGTCATCGCGCCGCTTCTCACGCACAGCTGATACCGGCGAGATCTACGTTCCGCGCAGAGCGAAATAACAGTATATTACACAGACCCCCTGCATCATCGCAGGGGGTCTTTTTGATTAATAGTTAACGGTTAATGGTTAACGGTGTCGGTCACTCGCGCTGCGCGCTCGAGCAATACTAATATCGTAAGGGAAGGCCTACTACTCTCTTGAGATTACATCGTCATTCTGATGGAGCAAAGCGAACGTGGGAATCCCACAAAGAGGATCAGGATATTTTGATATTGCAACCATCATATACGACATGGGGATTGCCGCGGCGATATGATATTATCGCCTCGCAATGACAATATTCTCTGCCGTTCAGAGAAGCGACGAAGAATTTTGGAATGCTGAGTTCTATGTTAGATTGTGCTTTGCTCAGACTATACTACCTATCCGCTGCGTGCGGTGACATATCAGCCTGTCGAGTTTGTACTATTATTACAATAATATGTGTTTTCTATTGACTCTTACGCTTCAACGTGATATCATTAAAACAGATCAAAAGAGGGGAGCTATAATGATGTCAGTACATAATGCAGATGCTTTGCAAAGCTCCTTTATCTTTACATCCGCGCGCCGCAACGCGTGCTTTTATTGGTGTGCATTCGCTATGGATGTATCCGGTGCCCGGGTGTATAGTCACTGATTATCGGCGACTCTGTTCACGGGCAGAGTCGTTTTTTACTGCATAAATGGGAGGGTTAACGGATGAGCAAGCTCGATGAAGCCAGAAAAACTATCAACGCCGTCGACAAAGAGATGGCCGAGCTTTTTGAGCGCAGGATGCAGGCGGCAAAGGTCATAGCAGAATATAAAAAAGAACACGGTCTGCCGGTATATGACTCAGCGCGCGAGCAGGCTCTGACAGAGCGCAACACCGCTTTTATCAAGGACTACGAGATACGCTCGTATTACGCACGTTTCCTCAGCGATACGATGGCTGTGTCAAAGCAGTATCAGGAGCGGCTGATCAGCGGCTCCAAGATCGCCTACTGCGGTATAGAGGGAGCTTACGCCAATATAGCTGCAAAAAAGGTCTTCCCATCCGGAAATATCATTTCATATCCCGACTTCAGGTCGGCGTATGAGGCGGTGGAACAGGGCGAGTGCGACTGCTGTGTGCTGCCCATCGAGAACAGCTATGCCGGCGAGGTCGGTCAGGTTATGGATCTGATGTTCTCGGGCTCGCTGTATGTCAACGGTATATATACTCTCAGGATAGCTCATCATCTGTTGGGCGTTCCAGGTTCAACTATGAAAGACGTCAAGACCGTGCTGAGCCATCCACAGGCTATCGCCCAGTGCTCGGGATATATCAGCCGCAAGGGATTCAAGTCCGTAGAGTATGCTAACACCGCTATGGCGGCTAAGGCAGTCAAGGACTCAGCCGATCCCACTGTAGCCGCGATAGCGTCGGCAGAGACCGCCCGACTGTATGGACTTGAGATACTCGACCACGATATCAGTGAGAGCTTCGTCAACTCAACCCGATTCGCGGTGTTCTCACGAGCGCAGAACCATCAGCTCAGCACCGACGACGGCAAGTTCCTATTGATGTTCACCGTTAAGAACGAGGCAGGCGCTCTGGTACAGGCGCTAAATGTACTGGGGAGCTACGGTTACAACATGCGCGCTCTCAGATCGCGCCCCATGAAGGATCTTGCGTGGCAATATTACTTTTACATCGAAGCCGAAGGCGACGAGACCGGACAGAACGGCGTCGCCATGCTCAGGCATATAGCCCTGCACTGCGACAAGCTCAAGGTTGTAGGACACTTCAGTGAAGAAATATTATTGAAAGATAGTGATGATAATGAATGACAGCAAAATACTTAGAATGGAACTTGGCGATGACAGCTACGATATAGTCATCGAGCGCGGAGCTATCCACCGCGCTAAAGAACTGCTCAACCTGAACCGCAAGGTCATGATAGTGACCGATGACGGAGTGCCGGAAGAGTACGCCGACGAAGTCGCCGATATGGCGGTTGAAGGTACGGTGTTCACCGTGCCTCAGGGTGAGAGCAGCAAGGAGCTGGGATGGTACAGAGCTATCCTGACCCAGATGCTCAAGTGCGACTTTTCGCGCCGCGACTGCGTAGTAGCCGTGGGCGGCGGAGTTGTGGGCGATTTGGCAGGCTTTGTCGCGGCATCATATATGCGCGGCATCGACTTCTATAACATTCCTACCACAGTGCTCAGCCAGGTTGACTCTTCCATCGGCGGCAAGACCGGCGTCAACCTCAACGGTATCAAAAATATCGTGGGAGCATTCCATCAGCCTAAGAAGGTTATCATCGACCTCGACCTGCTGGATACACTCACTACACGCCAGATCAATAACGGTCTGGCAGAGGCGGTCAAAGCAGGACTGACCTCTGATCCCGAGCTGTTCGCCATCTTTGAGCGCGGCGACGCTATGAAGAACATCGACGAGATAGTTCTGCGTTCGCTGATGATGAAGAAGGATGTTGTCGAACAGGATGAGAAGGAGCAGGGACTCAGAAAGATCCTGAACTTCGGTCACACCATAGGTCACGCGGTAGAGAGCTATTGCCGCCTCAATCAGCTGTATCACGGCGAGTGCGTCGCGCTGGGCATGATACCCATGGTCAGCGAAGAACTCAGACCCCGTTTGATAAATGTGCTCAAGAGCCTGAACCTGCCCACATCATATAAGCTGAATTCCGAAGAAGTGCTCGATGCTATGATGCACGACAAAAAGGGCGAGGGCAACACCGTAGTGATCACCACCGTGGATGAGCCCGGTCACTTTGAGATGAAGAGCGTAGCGTATGACGAGCTTCTGCCGCTTATACGCATGATAGGAAAAGAAGCATGAAAAATACATTCGGCAACAGTATCGCCATAACTCTCTTCGGTGAGAGCCACGGCGAATACATAGGAGCCGTTCTGGACGGTCTGGCTCCGGGTATCCCTCTGGATGAGGATTATATAAGATCTCAGCTTGAGCTCAGACGTCCCACGGGCAGGATATCAACACAGCGCCATGAGGCTGACGACTTCAGGATAGTCAGCGGAGCCTTTAAGGGCCATACCACCGGCACGCCTCTGACGATACTGATACCCAATACCGCTCAACACAGCGGCGACTACTCAGTTACTCGCTCGATCGCACGTCCCGGTCACGCCGATTATACCGCCTATGTCAAATACCACGGCATGGAGGATCATCGCGGCGGCGGACATTTCTCGGGCAGGATAACAGCGGCTCTCGTGGCTGCAGGAGCGATCCTGCGCCGCCCTTTGGAGGCTAAGGGTATCATGATAGGCACCCACATAGCCTCATGCGGCGGAGTAGAGGACAGAGCATTCGCCGATTTTGACGCCGATATCCGTGAACTCAACACAAAGAGCTTTGCAGTTCTGGATGACGCTAAGGGTGCGGATATGCGCGCGGCTATCGAGGCAGCGGCGGCGGACTGCGACTCTGTAGGCGGTATACTCACCACAGCAGTTACAGGCATGCCTGCAGGCATAGGCGAGCCATGGTTCGATACGCTTGAAGGTGCGCTGTCACACGCGCTGTTCAGCATTCCCGGTATCAAGGGTTTGCAGTTCGGCGACGCGTTCGACCGCGTCAACGGCAGAGGCAGCGAATATAATGATGAATATTATATTTCCGAAGAAGAAATAAAAACCAAAACAAATAATAACGCAGGTGTCAACGGCGGTATTTCCAACGGTATGCCCATCGTGTTCTCGTGCGCCGTCAAGCCTACGCCTTCGATATTCAAGGAGCAGGCTACGGTCGACTTTATGAACAAAGAGAACACTGTTCTGGAACTCAAGGGCCGCCACGATCCGGCTATCATCCATCGCGCACGCGTGGTGGTCGACTGTGTGACTGCTGTCGCGCTGGCAGATATGCTGGCTCTGCGTTTCGGCACCGACTGGCTCGCTGAATAATATTCTAAATTAGAATTATAAAGAAGGTATTATGGAATACGGCTTGATAGGCGAGAGGCTGCCGCACAGCTTCTCTAAAGAAATACATCAGAGGATAGGCGGTTACGAATATTCTCTTAAAGAACTAAAACCGGATGAGCTGCAGTCCTTTATTCTTCAAAAGAATTATAAAGGACTGAATGTCACCATCCCGTATAAACAAGCAGTGATACCGCTCTTGGATGAGATCAGCCCTGAGGCCGAATCCATCGGAGCGGTGAATACGATAATAAACCGTAACGGAACACTGGTAGGGGATAACACCGACTTCGGAGGTATGCACGCGCTTATCGAGTGCGCCGGGATATCGCTAAAGTACGCTAAGGTACTGATACTCGGCACCGGCGGCACCTCACGCACTGCTTCTGCGGTATGCGAGAGGCTCGGGGCTTCTGCCGTATACCGGGTCAGCCGCAGCGGCAGAGAGGGCTCGCTGACCTATGAACAGGCGTATGAGAACCATGCTGACGCCGATGTTATCGTAAACACTACGCCCTGCGGTATGTATCCGGATGTGTTCGGTTGCCCGGTTGACTTGTACAGGTTCAAGAGCTTATCCGGAGTCATCGACGCGGTTTATAATCCGCTTTGCACCTCGCTGGTGTTGTCTGCTCGTGAGCGCGGCATCGCTGCTCAGGGCGGATTGTATATGCTGGTCGCTCAGGCTGTGCTGGCTTCACGGCTCTTTACGGATTTCGAGATCGACACGGTAGCCGTGACCAACAGGATATACGATGAATTATATTTCGAAAAAAGAAATATAGTTTTGACAGGTATGCCCGGCTCGGGCAAAAGCACCGTGGGCAGGCTGATCGCCGATCAGCTCGGCCGTGAGTTCATAGATACCGACGCGGTGATAGTTGAGCGATACGGCGAGATCAAGAGGATATTTGAAAAGCGCGGCGAAAGCGGCTTTCGCGATATCGAGAGTGATGTTATCCGCGAGCTTGCCCCAATGACCGGCAAGATCATTGCAACAGGCGGCGGCGCGGTGCTCAGACAAGAGAACGTCAACGCGTTCAGGCGCAACGGTGAGCTGTTCTTCATCGACAGATCGCCCGAGTATCTGATCCCGACCGACGACAGACCCCTCGCCGATGAAGTGTCCAAGATCGAACGGCTCTATCGCGAGCGCATAGATATTTATATGAACACTGCCGATTATATCATCGACGGCGACTGTGAGCCCAACGATGTGGCGGACAGCGTCATCAACGGCGACTGATATTATAATTATTCAACACGGAGAGATCCATGAAATTATTAGTGATAAACGGACCTAATCTTAATATGCTGGGCATCAGGGAGCCTGATATTTACGGTAAGATCACATATACCGATCTGTGCGACATGATATTCGAGCATTGTCTTCATAAGGGCATAGAGGTCGATCTGTATCAGAGCAACCACGAGGGCGATATTGTGGATAAGATACAAGAGGCTTACGGCTCAGCCGACGGTATAGTTCTCAACATCGGTGCGTATACCCACACCAGCATAGCCATCCTTGACGCGCTCAAGGCTGTGGGTATCCCTGCCGTTGAAGTGCATATATCTGATGTGGATTCGCGCGAGGAGTTCCGCAGGATCAGCTACATCCGATCCTGCTGCGAGGCGACCATGGCCGGCAGGGGAGTGCAGGGTTATCTGGACGCTATAGATCTTCTCGCTGACAAATACAATGAGAGCGATAGTTGAGCCCTCGCGCGCTCACGGTACAGTCAGCGCGCCTCCGTCAAAGAGCATGGCTCACCGCCTGCTCATTTGCGCCGGACTCAGCGCGGATACCAGTGTGATACATTCGCTGGCTATGTCTGACGATATCATGGCCACCATAGGTTGCCTGCGTTCGCTTGGCGCGGATATCCGCCTGAGCGGCGATACGGCGTATGTCAGGGGAGTTGATCCGGGTAAGATATCATCAGATGATATCAGCCTGTACTGTCACGAGAGCGGCAGTACGCTCAGGTTTTTTACACCGCTGTGTATGCTTAGCGGCAGCCGATGCACCCTCAGCGGCAAGCCATATCTCTTCACACGCCCCATGTCCGTATACGAGGATATAGCAGCCGAACAGGGTATACAGTTCCGCAAGTCGGCCGACAATCTGACAGTGAAAGGACGTTTGAAGCCCGGAGTGTATGATATCCCCGGGGATATCAGCTCCCAGTTCATATCAGGACTGTTGTTCGCTTTGCCGATGCTCGACGGCGACAGTGAGATCCGCGTTCTGCCTCCGTTCGAGAGCAGACCGTATGTGGATATGACCATCGGCGCTCTTCGCGGCTTCGGTATCGAGGTCAAGCAGGACGGTGATAATTATTATATCAAAGGCTCTCAGAGATATAGAGGCGCAGAGCTGACCGTGGAGGGAGATCATTCCAACGCGGCGTTCTTTGAAGCGCTCAACTGCGCCGGTTCACAGGTCACGGTGACCGGGCTGGATCCCGAGTCTGCTCAGGGTGATAAGATATTTAAAATTCTTTTTAAGAATATTAAAGACGGCGTTCAGCCTATAGATATAACCGACTGTCCCGATCTGGGCCCGATACTATTTGCCGTTGCCGCTCTCTGCGGCACGACAGAGTTCATCGGTACGCGGCGCTTGAAGCTCAAGGAGAGCGACCGTGCGGAAGCTATGCGAGAAGAGCTGATGAAGTTCGGCGCGGAGCTTGCAGTAGGCGAGAACAGCGTGACCGTAATGGGAGGGGAACTCACAGCTCCGTCACAGCCGCTGAACGCTCACAACGACCACCGCATCGCCATGACTTTGGCAGTCTTAGCTTCGGTGACGGGCGGTATTATAGAGGGGGCCGAGTGCGTCAGCAAGAGCTTTCCCGACTTTTTTGATCGTATTAAAGATTTAGGTATAGAGGTAGTATTATGCAGTGGATAAGCGAATCCAGGATACTGATAGTAGGCCTAGGACTCATTGGCGGCAGCTACGCTAAAGCTCTTAAGAAACTCGGCTATCATGTCAGCGCGATAGACACACGCCGCGAGGCTATCGACTTCGCGCTGGAGAATCACATCATCAGCGACGGCTACACCGAGGTGGAGCCCGAGGTCGTGTCGTCGGCCGACGCGGTCATTTTCGGCTTGTATCCTCGTGTGTTCACCGATTGGATAGGCAAGTATCAACAGTATTTCAAGCCCGGCGCGATGCTGACCGACGTTACCGGTGTCAAGGGCTGTATAGTGTATGAGATACAGGACAAGCTCAGGGACGATGTAGAGTTCATCGCCTCCCATCCCATGGCCGGAAAAGAAGTATATGGTGTAGAGAATGCCGATGACGCTATCTTTCGCGGCGCGAACTTCATCATGACTCCCACCGAGCGCAATACCCCTGAGGGTATTCGCTGGGCCGGTTCGCTGGCTCGTTTGTTGGGCTTCGGCCGTATATCGGTGCTGTCGCCTGAGGAGCACGACGAGATGATCGGCTATCTGTCACAGCTGACCCACTGTATCGCGGTGGCGCTGATGACCTGCTCGGATAACGAGCACCTGGTGGATTATACCGGCGACAGCTTTCGCGATCTTACCCGTATAGCCAACATCAACGATGTGATGTGGAGCGAGCTGTTCATGCTCAACCGCGACTCTTTGCTCAAGTATATGGATACGTTTCTGGGTGAATTCGCTTCGCTGCGCGATATGATACGCGACGGCAGAGTGGATGAGCTCAGGGAGAAGATGAAGCTGAGCACCTTGCGCCGCTCATACTTTAACAAGTGATCATTTGAACTGGAAGGTATACATATGAATATGAATCTGGAATTCGCGCGACAGCTGACCATCCCTATGGAGGTCAAGAAGATGTATCCTCTGGATGAGGATCTCAGGAGTATCGTGGAACAGCGCGACCGCGAGATAAAAGACATTTTCTCCGGCAAAGATGACAGGATCCTGCTGATCATCGGCCCTTGCTCCGCCGATAAAGAAGACAGCGTGCTCGACTATATCAGCCGTCTGAGAAAGGTGCAGGACAGGGTAGAGGACAAGGTGTTCATCATCCCCCGAATCTACACCAACAAGCCGCGCACCACAGGCTCGGGTTATAAGGGCATGCTTCACCAACCCGATCCGGCTAAAAAGCCCGATATGTTCAAGGGTATAGTAGCGATCCGCTCCATGCACATAAGAGCCCTGCGCGAGACGGGTTTCAGCTGTGCCGATGAAATGCTCTATCCCGAGAACCACCGCTATCTGGACGATATCCTCGCATATGTAGCGGTAGGCGCTAGATCGGTAGAGAACCAGCAGCACAGGCTGGTCGCCAGCGGAGTTGACGTACCGGTCGGTATGAAGAATCCTACAGGTGGAGATCTGGGCGTTATGATGAACTCCATCACAGCGGCACAGAAGGGTCATACCTTCCTGTATCGCGGCTGGGAGGTGCATTCTCAGGGCAATCCCTACGCTCACGCTATCATGCGCGGATATATGAACAAGCACGGCGAGAGTCTGCCCAACTATCACTATGAGGATCTGATGCATCTGGTGCGGCTGTATGCATCAGGCTTTTTTAGCAACCCTGCGTGTATCATAGACACCAACCACAGCAACTCTAACAAAAATCCCTTTGAGCAGATGCGTATAGTCAAAGAGGTCATGTCCGCGCGCCGCTATAATACAGAGGTCCAAAGACTGGTCAAAGGCTTTATGATCGAGAGCTATATCGAAGACGGCTCCCAGAGTGTGGACGGCGGCTGTTACGGAAAGTCGATCACCGATCCGTGCCTTGGATGGGAAAAGACCGAGAGGCTGATACTCGATCTCGCTGATATGGTGTAATATAATTCCTTTCCGGAATTATTCCTAGAAAACAATATAATAATCTCAGATTTTCAAAGAAAGTTGCATAGTTTTATGCAACTTTCTTTTTTGTTGCGCCTTAAGTGGAGGTGTTAATTATGATAACAATCCACTCGGGAAAATTGATTATCCCGGAAGATGACAGGTTTGTCGGATTCGCAGGCGACAACCTGATCACCGCAAAAACCATCCTGTCCGATGTGGAATACTCGGCCGACAGCGAGTATGTTCTTTATCTCAAGTTTGATGACGACAGAGTGACATCCGCTGTGCTCTCGGCCTCAGAGGTTGAGACTGGCACTGAGCTGACATGGAATATCAGCCGCGAGAATCTCCTCAAGTCAGGTATCGTAATGGCGCAGGTCAAGATAACCGACGCCGGCGGCACTGTACAGCATACGGGCAGCGATTACTTTGTTGTCGGCGCTTCTGCAGAACTCGGCGATGACGGCTCTGAGCTGGATATGCTCAGCAGATCCGAGTTCGAACAGCGCATGGCTCAGGCGGTCAGTGAGGCGCGCGCGACCGCTCCCTATATCGGCGATGACGGTTACTGGTATGTCTACAGAGCTTCGTCGGGCGATTATGTGCGGTCATGGAACACGAGCATAACAGTTGACTCTCAGATGAGCTCTAACAGCCTTAACCCCGTAGCTAACAGCGCTATCAAGAGCTATGTGGACTCTGCGGCGAATGCCAAGGTAGACAAGACTCGCACTGTCGCGGGACTGGCTCTGTCGTCAAATATCTCTGCAGCGGATCTGGCAGATAATCTGCAAGGAAGAATAAATCCCCCACTGGTAGTCCCGGGTACTACAATGGGCAACAGCGGTCAGTATGGAAGGACTGTCGACGGCAAGCCTGTTATGTGTACGATTGGCAGTGAATGGGTTGAGCTGCAGAGAGCCCAAAGAACTTACCCCACAGTACCTACCGTAGAGATCCAGGGACAGTATGTCCCGGATACGAGCAGTTCGGCTTTTACCAGTTTGTCTTTAGGTCAGATGTTCATATCCGAGATCAGCGACGCTGATGTTACCTATGTGAAAACCGCTGCTGCAAGTTGCGCAAGACCTATATATGTCAATGGTGTGCAGAATATGATCGACGATGCAGGCAAGATGGATTATGTCTTAACTATCAACAGCGATTCTGATGTAGTGTTTGTGCCTGAAGGCCAAGTGTTCTGCTATCAGGGGGCTTATTATGTCAAGACGTCTTCCGGTACTACTGTCGGATCACAGACGCACCTAGCGCTCTTTGAGGATATTTGTAGTGTGATATTTATGAACTATACACTCTCCGCGAGTTCGTGGTCCAACAAAACCCAACAGCTGAATATTTCATCATCGTATACAGCAACAAGCAATACAAAATGCGATATTCAAATCGACTCTACCGTTTATGATCAACTGATAGCAGACGAGTGCGGCGGCCTTTATGTTGAAAACACAAGCGGAATGCTGACTGTTTATGCTCTCGGCAACGCACCGACCGCTAATATCACCGTACAGCTTACCCTTTCGGAGGTGACAGCATCATGAGCATAATCGGACAAGGGGTATTTATCAGCGGTTCGCAAGGCGGCGGCACGGTCGAAGAAAAATACATCAATTTCTATGATTACGATGGAACGTTGCTCTATTCCTATACTGAGGCCGAGGCACAAGCATTATCAGAGCTTCCGTCCGTTCCCGCAAAGGAAGGCTTCACCATCGCATGGAACTATACACTTCAAGAGATACTGGCAGCAGGAAAGCCGGTCAATGTCGGAGCTGACTATACACCAACAGATGGAGCAGTATCGATGGATATGCTGTTTTCAGATGATGGGCGCATCAGTCCGACATTCAACTTCCAGATATCAAAAGGCTCAATGACAATTGACTGGGGCGACGGCTCAACCCCTGATGTTGTTTCCGAAAGCTCAATTGATTTGACTGAAAAGAGCGTTTCCCACCAAATGCAGATCGATTCCTACCCTGCGATGTTCACAATAAAGATGACATATTCGGGCGAAGGATCGTATGAGTTGAGTTCTGGTAGTCCCAATGTAAGTTTTTGCCCATATCCTTACCATAACTTCATAATCAACGCCCATCTTCCTGCGATTCAATACTTGGGTACCACATTTGCCGGATGTAAAGAGCTTAGATCTATTTCACTTGCACCGGGGACACTGTATAGTAACCAAAGCGCATTAAGCGATTGTTTTAGCTTGAAGTTTATATCGCTTCCGAGAGGCTCTTTGCAGATAGGAAGATATTGTTTCTCAAACTGTTATTCGTTGAAGTCTATCTCAATTCCACCCAGCGTAACCGCAATTGGAGAACATGCTTTTGATTCTTGCTACGCACTTAAATCGGTTTCTTTGCCGAATAGCATTACAACTTGTGGGGACTATTTGTTTACGAATTGCGAGCTGTTAGAATCCTTATGGCTGTCGAGCAGAGCAACTGTACCTAGATATGTTGCTTACTCAGCGGAGTGCTTGAAAAAAATCATCATTCCTACCGGCGTTACTGTACTAAATGATTATGCTTTTCAGGGACTTAGTTCATTAGATGAAATTAAGATCCCTGCCAGCGTTACATTTATAAAATACGGTGTTTTCAACAGTTGCAATTATCTTCATATTATTGACATGACTGATTATGTAAATGAATCATTCCCCACGCTCGATACGACGTTGTCAAATAGTGGCGTACCGGAAGATTTGATCATCCTGGTTGCAAGTGACGCTAAGAAAACAGAATTGTCCGCTATGACTAACTGGAGCAATTACGCTTCAAAGATTCAAGTACAGGGGGAATAACAGTGATACGTACCGATTTTTTTAGAAAGCGAGAAGACGGTGTCGATCTGTATCGTACATATTCTGACGCAAACGTAATGATCCGAAAGACCGGGACTGAGGAGATCTATTCCGAGGCGATAGACGTTGAAAACAGCGGTTTTTCCTATACCGAAACAGATATCCCGATCGAAGAAGAATCAGAAGAAGCCACAATCGAAGACTATCAAAACGCCTTGAAAGAGTTAGGGGTGAGCATTGATGACTAAACAGGATTTGTTGGAAAAGATCGAAGCGAGAAAGCAGGAGATCACTGCTGAAGAAAGCAAGCTGGCTGAATTTCGTGAGAAAGTAGCCGCCTTTATCGAGGATATCAAGTCACGCTCGGCGGTCTATGCTCTGGTCAAAAACCTCTCGATCTGGAAACAGCTCGAAAATTTGATCGGCGGTGATTAACATGGAGACGATGATACCGGTTATCACAGCGATCATCTCCGGCGGTTCGGCGGCTGTCGCGGCTATAATCGTAGCGGCGATACAGCACCGCAAGACCGTTGCTCTGCTCGAATACCGCCTCGCTCAGCTCGAAGAGAAGGTGGACAAGCACAACAACCTTGTCGAACGCACATACGAGCTGGAGAAGTACAGCGCGGTAATACAGAACGATATCAAGGTCGCCAATCACAGGATAGACGATCTGGAAAAGAAAGGATGATAAAGATGATGTCAAATAAGGTATACGATGTACTAAAGTGGATAGCGCTGATCCTGCTTCCTGCGCTCGGAACTCTCTACTTTGCACTTTGCGGCATTTGGGGATTCCCGTATGGTGAGCAGATCATCGGAACCATCAACGCAGTTGATGTGTTTCTCGGCGTGATCTTGGGTATCAGCTCCTATCAGTATAAGGAGAAGAGATCATGATCAAAGTATATTTCCTGCATGAACTGACTCAGAGCATCCTGTTCTGTGTGCTCAGCATTGCGATAATCGTCATCGGGATATGCCTGCTGAGATATCTGCGAGCCCGAATAGCAGAGTCAAAAGCTCAGGCAAGACTGCTCGAGAGGAGGCGTCTGTATGTCCGTTACCGCTCAGACGATTCTGGACCTCGCTCGTAAAGAGAACGGGACAAAAGCAAAGGATACCAAGCGCTGTAAGTATAATACGTGGTACTACGGCACAGAGGTATCCGGCGACGGCTATGACTGGTGCGCCGTCTTCATCTGTTGGCTGTTCTATAAGCTCAGTGCCGGCGACCTGATATTCGGCAAGAATGCCGGATGCGGATACATGGCGGCGGCTTTCAAGAATCGAGGTCAGCTCGTGTACAACAAGGACTATTCCGTTATGAAGCCCTCACAGCTCAAGCCGGGGGATATAGTTTTCTTCCACTGGAGCTATGATAAGTCAGAGTGCTGCCCGGGAGTATATTCTTGCGACCATGTAGGTATCATCGAGTCGGTGAACGCCGACGGTACTATCACCACCATCGAGGGCAATACAGGTTCTACATACAACGGTGAAGTCATGAGGCGCGTGCGCTCCATGAGCGTCGTCTCCTGCGCCGGTCGCCCTGCGTATGAATCCGGCGGCAGTAATAAACCCGAACCTGTGACTATGCCTAAAGCTATCTATCGAGTGCGTATAGGCGGTAAGTGGTATAAGGAGGTCAACGACCTGTCATCCTTTGCCGGAGAACAGGGCAAGAAGATCACCGATATCGCGATCAAGGTCAGTGAGGGCTCGGTGAGATACCGCGTGCATATCCTCGGCGGCAGCTGGCTTCCGTATGTGACCGGCTACGATATAAGCGATCCTGAGAACGGATATGCCGGAATAGGCAAGCCCATCGACGCTGTAGAGGTATATTACTTTACGCCTCAGTCAGTTTTGAATCGTATGGGTTACCTCAAAGCTAAGTATAGGGTATCCCCATGCAAAAAAGCCTATTATCCGTGGCAGTACGATAACGAAAAGGATTCCGCTCAGGACGGCTACGCCGGTGATTTTGGGTACGCGATAGACAGATTCCAGATCACCCTCAGTTAGACTCACTAAAAGCGATGTAAAAACTTGGCAATAATCAATTGATTTTGTTGTTGTTTACTAAAAATCAGTAGATTCAGCATTCGCTTTTTAAGAAAAAACAAAAAAATATATGTTGACAAAAGTAGGGTCAGGATGGTATCATAGACTTAACACTGAGTTAGTGTAATTGGAGATGATAAGATTGAAGAGAATATTTGCAATAGCATTAGCCATAGTATTGGTATTTGCGTTTACTGTTTCGGTTGCCGCTAAGAGCAGCCCTACAGGTAAACAGTATTATAAAATAACTATCTCGGTAGAGGGCAGCGGTACAGCCAGATCTTCCGCCAATAAGATAATCAAGGCATCCGGAGATACAGTAATACTTACAGCTGAAGAGCTTGACGGCTACTTTACTCGTTGGATCATCACCGGCGATTATGATGCGGTCGATGGTACTATATCCGAAAAGGTGTTCACTATCCGTCCCAAGTCGGATATCTACGCTATCGCGAACTTCAGCATAGACGCTAACGTATTACATATCACCGGCCAGTCGGTAGGCGGCGGTTCCGTTATCGTATCTCATGAAGTTGTTGGTAAAGGTACCGATACGATCGTAACCCTGACAGCTGTCGATGGCGAAGAAAAGTTCGTCGAGTGGGAGATCAAGAGCGATTATAAGATAGTCGAAGGCACCCTTAAGACAAGAGTGCTGAAGATCATCCCTTACACAGATATCGTTGCGACAGCTCGATTCAATGGCGCTGCAAAGCCCGGTAAGCCGGACGACAGCGATACATCCCCAAGGACCGGAGATCCGCTCTATGTCGTGATCCCGTTCATGGCGATAGCTCTTGCAGGCTTGTTCATCTCTATGAAGAAGCTCAGAAAAGATAGCTGAACTTAATATCGACTCTGCGGAGCGGTAGCTTAGGCTGCCGCTCCTTTTGTTATATAAGGGTTTTACCGGTAGAAGGACATAGATCCACTTTATTATGATACAGTGGTGAATTGACACAGTAACGCTCTGCCAACTTTTTATAACTTTGTATAATATATATATTGACTTTAATGCGCTAATACGATAAAATGAATAACGTTGTGGTGTCGCAAAGTTTTCTGCGGCTCACTGTTCGGATCCGGCCTGATATGTTACTGCCGGCCGGAGAATAAATGTATTTGGAGGAAAAGAAATGAAGAAGATTATCGCTCTGTTAATGGCTTTGCTGATGGTAGCCGCTGTTATGGCCGGCTGCGGCAACAAGGAAGAGGCTTCTGCCGATTCTGATCTCGCTTATGTTACCGGCAAGGGTACTCTCGTGGTAGGCGTTACCGATTTCGCTCCCATGGATTCTAAGGATGCTTCCGGCGAGTGGGTAGGCTTTGACGCTGATATGGCTAAGGCTTTTGCTAAGGAGCTCGGCGTTGAGATCGAGTTTGTAGAGATCGACTGGGATAACAAGATCCTTGAGCTGGACGGCAAGAAGATCGACTGCGTATGGAACGGCATGACCATCACCGAGGATGTCAAGAAGGCTATGTCCGTATCCGATCCTTACTGCAACAACGCTCAGGTCGTTATCGTAAAGAAGGATGACGCTGATAAGTACAAGACCGCTGAGGATTGCAAGGACCTCAAGTTCGCTGTTGAGTCCGGTTCCGCAGGTCAGGAGCAGGCAGACGCCAACGGCTTTGTCTATACCGAGGTCAAGGATCAGGCTACCGCTCTGATGGAGGTTTCTTCCGGTTCTGCCGATGCCGCTATCATCGACTCCCTGATGGCTGCCGCTATGGTAGGCGACGGTACAGGCTACGACAAGCTGACATACACCGTTAAGCTCAACGACGAAGAGTACGGCGTAGGTTTCCGCACCGGTTCCGACATCACCGCTAAGTTCAACGAGTTCTTCAAGAAGGCTCTGGCCGACGGCACCGTTGACGAGATCGCCGCTCTGTACAATGTTCAGGCTGCTCTGATCAAGTAATCAAATAATATTGTAATACACGAAAGGCTCCCAAGCTGCTTGGGAGCATTTCGCTGTCATAAGGCTTTTTTGAGGTTTTTATGAAGAAAAAAGTTATTATCGGAGTCGTTTCGGCCGCCGTGATAGCGGTGCTGGGAGTATTCTCTTTTATAGTATATTTCCTGCCGTATGACTTCAGTCAGACGGAGGCCTCGACCGCTGCCTGCGATGAATACACGGCACAGGCGAGCTCGGACGGATCGGGCGAGGTGATCCTGGCCGAATATGAGAGCAAAAACAAAGAATCAAAAGGCTTCCAGCTGAACGCTAAGGAGGATAAGTCCTCGCCCAACGGCGCGTTCTTCATGTGGATGATAGACGGCAGCTATGATATCTTAGGCGGTAATATCAACAACAAGGTCATCCGCATAGCGCCTAAGTCCGACCTGAAGATCATGGCGCTGTTCAACGACGGTTCCAACGCCGCTCTGGCGAACTTCAAGATCGTATTCAGCTCGCTTAACGAGGGCTTTGTACAGACGCTGTATCTGTTCGCTGTTACCCTGTTGGGCGCTATACCGCTGGGCCTGATCATATCCTTCGGCTCCATGAGCCGCTTTAAGCCCCTTTCATACTTTGTACGCGTTATAGTATGGATAGTACGCGGATCGCCGCTTATGCTTCAGCTGCTGATCATCTTCTATATGCCCGGAATGCTGTTCGGCCCCGAGAACAATATCTGGGGAGGCGAAGAGAGCGGACGCTTCGCGGCTGCGGCTGTGGCGTTCATCATCAACTACGCCTGCTACTTCTCCGAGATATTCCGCGGAGGCATCCAAGGCGTGCCTGTTGGCCAGCATGAGGCCGGTCAGGTATTGGGACTGTCCAAGAGTCAGATATTCTTCAAGGTCACTCTTATGCAGATGATCAAGCGTATCGTGCCGCCGATGTCCAACGAGATCATAACCCTCGTCAAAGATACATCCCTCGCGCGCATTATCGCGATGCAGGAGCTGATCTGGGCGGGACAGGCTTTCATGAAGAGCTCCCACGGTATCCACGGTATCATCTGGCCGCTGTTCGCTACCGGTATATATTATCTTGCGTTCTCGGGCATCCTCACCCTGCTGTTCGGCTGGGTAGAGAAGAAGCTCAGCTACTTTAAGGTGTAAGGAGGTTTTACCGTGGCTATTCTGGAAGTAAAAGGTATAAAGAAGAATTTCGGTAAGACCGAGGTGCTCAAGGGCATCGATTTCACACTTGAGAAGGGCGAGGTCCTGTCCATTATCGGATCGTCCGGCTCCGGCAAGACCACTCTGCTGAGATGTCTTAATTCTCTGGAGTTCGCGGACTGGGGACAGATAATCGTAAACGGCGAGGTCATTTATGACGGCGAGGTAAACAGGAGACCTACAGAGGCGGAACTCAGGAAGAACCGCCTGCACTTCGGGCTGGTGTTCCAGAACTTCAATCTGTTCCCACAGTACAGCGTGCTGGATAACGTCACCTTAGCGCCCAGACTGCTGAAGAAGGGCACAGCCGAAGAGATCGAGAGCACCGCTATGGAGCTCATCGAGAGCGTTGGACTCAAGGATAAGATATACAACTATCCCTGTGAGCTGTCCGGCGGACAGCAGCAGCGCGTCGCGATCGCGCGAGCTCTGGCTATGAAGCCTGAGATACTTTGCTTTGACGAGCCTACATCGGCGCTCGATCCCGAGCTGACCGGCGAGGTGCTGAAGGTCATCAAGTCGCTTGCCGACAAGCATATGACTATGATAGTCGTGACCCATGAGATGAGCTTTGCCCATGATGTGTCAGAACGCATAATCTTCATGGACGACGGCGTGATAGCAGAGCAGGGATCGCCTGCGATACTGGATGATCCTCAGTCAGAGAGGCTGCAGAGCTTTTTGAATTCATTCTGATAGTGCACATATGCATAAGCATTGTATAAGTATGCACAGCGCGTCAACGCCTTAATATCAGGGACAAGCTCAGTACCTGGCTGCTGTACGCGGCTTTACAGCATAATGTGTTCGACAAATTATATATAAATGATAATACCATCATATAACACGTTGTTCATTATCATGAAAAACAAATAAATATGCAATGATCACTTGAAATCGATATGCGATTGTTGTATAGTATAAATGCTAAATTTTTTGAAAAAGAGGTATTATGATGAAAAAGTTAGTTGCTTTAATCATGGTTGCCGTAATGATCGCCGGTGTAGCTATGCTCGCAGGCTGCGGCTCTTCAAAAGAGAAGCTCGTTATGGGCACCAACGCTGAGTTCCCTCCTTATGAGTACAAGGATGACGGCATCAACATCGTAGGTATCGACGCTGAGATCGCTCAGGCTATCGCTGACAAGCTCGGCATGGAGCTCGAGATCAAGGACGTTGACTTCTCAACAATCATCGAGGGTGTCAAGACCGGTAAGTTCGATATGGGTATGGCCGGTATGACCGTTAACGAAGAGAGAAAGCAGTCCGTTAACTTCACCGATTCTTACGCTACAGGTGTACAGGTAGTTATCGTTCCCAACGATTCTCCCATCAAGTCGGTTGAGGATATCCTTGCCGACGGCGCTACCTACAAGGTAGGCGTTCAGGAGGCTACCACAGGCTACACCTACATGCTCGACGATGTAGGCGAGAGCAGAATAGTATCCTTCAAGTCCGGCAACCTGGCCGTTGCTAATCTGCTGGCCAACAAGGTCGACTGCGTTGTTATCGACAACGAGCCTGCTAAGTCTTATGTTAAAGAGAACCCCGGCCTCAAGATCCTCGATACTGAGTATGTAGTTGAGGATTACGCTATCTGCGTTGCCAAGGAGAAGACAGATCTTCTCGAGAAGATCAACGGCGCTCTGGCTGAGCTCAAGGCTGACGGTACTATCCAGAAGATCCTCGATAAGTATATCAAGGCTGACTGATAATCAGTTATATGATCTGCCTATGCGGCAGGTTTGACTGTGAACCGACACAGGGCGGAGCGATCCGCCCTGTTTTACCGTATATATTAGGAGAGTGAACATGAATATATTTGAATCGCTCGCGTTTGAGTTCGAGCGTACGTTCATATATAAGGACAGATGGAGATCGTTCCTGATAGGTCTTGAGAACACGCTGATCATCACCCTGTTAGCCGCGCTGCTGGGCGTAGTCATCGGCATAATCATAGCCGCCGTAAGGACTACCTATGATAACAACAGCGAGTCTATGCGCTACAGCAAGTCTATCGGCTACTATGTTCTCAAGTTCTTTAACGCGATATGCAAGGTGTATCTGGCGGTCATCCGCGGCACACCTGTGCTGGTACAGCTGCTGATCATCTATCTGATTATATTCAAAAACAGCAACAACAGCGTTATGGTAGCGGCGCTTGCGTTCGGCATCAACTCCGGAGCTTATGTAGCGGAGATACTCCGCGGAGGCATCATGGCTATCGATAAAGGCCAGTTCGAGGCCGGTCGTTCGCTGGGCTTCAATTATGTACAGACGATGTATCATATTATCATACCCCAGGCGCTCAAGAACGTTCTGCCGGCGCTTCTCAATGAGTTCATCGCTCTGCTCAAAGAGACGTCAGTAGCCGGTTATATCGGCGTAGTTGAGCTGACTAAAGCCGGCAACAGCATCGGCGACGTCACCTTCTCGTACTTTATGCCGCTGATATCCGTAGCTATCATCTATCTGACAATAGTTCTTCTGCTGACATGGCTGGTCGGCAGACTTGAGAGGAGGCTGAGGAAGAGTGAGCGATAATAATGTTTTGATCAAGGTCACCGGCCTTAAAAAGCACTATGATCATCACACGATAAAGGCGCTGGACGGCATCGATATGGAGATAAAGCGCGGTGAGGTAATCGTCATCATCGGTCCCTCAGGCTCCGGTAAGTCTACATATCTGCGTTCACTCAACCTTTTGGAGCTGCCCACAGAGGGCGAGATATTGTTCGAAGGAGAGAATATCACCGCTCCTCATGTCAATATCAATGTCCACCGTCAGAAGATGGGCATGGTGTTCCAGCACTTCAACCTTTTTCCGAACATGACGGTGCTCAAGAATATGACTCTCGCGCCGCGAAAATTGCTCAACAAGCCTAAGGAAGAGGCTGAAGAAAAGGCTCGCGCTCTGCTGGAGCGCGTAGGTCTCAGCGATCGTGCCGGAGCGTATCCCTCTCAGCTATCTGGCGGACAGAAGCAGCGTATAGCGATTGTACGAGCTCTGTGCATGGAGCCTGATGTTATGCTCTTTGACGAGCCTACATCCGCGCTCGACCCCGAGATGGTCGGCGAGGTCCTGGATGTTATGAAGGAGCTCGCCCACGAGGGCATGACCATGGTCGTCGTCACCCACGAGATGGGCTTCGCGCGTGAGGTGGGCACACGCGTTGTGTTCATGGATGAAGGCGTGATAGTGGAACAGGGCAAGCCTGAGGAGATATTCGACAATCCTCAGTCAGAGAGATTGCAGAGCTTCCTTGCTAAAGTTCTTTAAAAGCATTAAACTCCGGCAGGTCGATCGGCTTGCCGGGGTTTTTGATGATAGATGATGGATGATTGATGATTGATGATAGATTATTCGTGCTTGACTCGATTTTTTACCTATGTTATAATATTCTGGATAATAAATCTGGAGATTTGTCATGAATGAATTTAAGCGAATCGTTGCTGACAATATAATCGCTGTCCGTACCGGTCTGGGTCTTACTCAGGCGCAGCTCGGCGAGGAGCTCAACTATTCTGACAAGAGCGTATCCAAGTGGGAGAGAGGTGAGTCCCTCCCGGATGTATATGTTCTTAAGAGGATAGCCGAGATGGGTTCGGTCACCGTAGACGACCTGCTGCGCGAACAGGGAACGGTGAATAAGCAAACTCCCACAGAACCTAAGCCCAAGGTGCATCGCTATAGCCGCAGCTTCATCAGCATGACCGTTCTCGCCGGTATATGGGCGCTGGCGGTTCTGGTGTTCGTAGTTCTGTGGATCATTGGCATAGTTTCTTGGCTGGTATTCGTATACGCTGTGCCTGTGTCGCTCATCACCATGCTGGTGCTTAACTCGTTATGGGGCGAGAGAGGCAACAACCTATACATAATCTCAGGTATCGTCTGGGGCATCTTATGCTGTGTATACCTCACGTTCATATCGTTCAACTGGTGGCAGCTATTCCTGCTGGGGATACCGGCTCAGGTGATAATCATCCTGTCGTTCTCGATTAAGAATAAGCCTAAGCCCACTGAATAAGCCGTTTCTACTGTGAGTAGAGCTCTTATCTAGAGTTCTACTCACTTGTTTTTTCAGTAGAACTCACGGTAGCCATGTGTAGACTCATAATACACAAAATTAGAGTGTAAAAATTTGCTTATTGTGTTATAACTTAAGAGTAAGTGAGCCGCAGGTACGGTCTGCGGATATAAGATACAAGATTAAAGATTTTTCACAGGAGTGATCGTTATGAGTTATGTAATCAGCTGCTGCTCTACTACCGATCTCAACAAGGAGCATTATGAGCGCAGGGACATCCGTTATATCGGATTCCACTATATGATCAACGGCAAGTCATATGTCGACGACATGGGCGAGACAATGACCAGCAAGGAGTTCTACAGCTATATCCGCAAGGGTGCCGACACATCCACCTCTCAGGTATCTGTTGGCGAGTATGTTGACTACTTCCGTCCTATGCTCAGCGACGGTAAGGATATCCTGCATATAACCCTGTCGTCTGGTATCTCCAACACCGTTCAGTCTGCCAACGCGGCCGCCGAGATGCTCCGCGCCGAATTCCCCGAGCGCAAGCTGTATATAGTAGATTCACTGTGCGCCTCGTCCGGCGGCGGTCTGTTCGTAGATACGCTCGCCGATCTGCGCGACGGCGGTATGGATATAGATGAGCTCAACGACTGGGCTATTAGCCACAGACAGAATTTCCTGCACTGGTTCTGCTCGACCGACCTGACATATTATGTCAAGGGCGGCAGAGTATCTAAGGTAGGCGGCGTGCTGGGCGGAATCTTTGATATTTGCCCCCTGCTGAATGTCAGCCCTGCCGGCAAGCTGGTTGTTATCTCTAAGGTTCGCACCAAAAAGAAGGTGCTCACAGCTCTGGTGGATAAGATGGAGAAACACGCTCAGAACGGTCTTGACTACAGCGGCAAGTGCTATATCTCGCATTCCGACTGTATCGAGGACGCTGAGAACGTCAAGAATCAGATCCTCAAGAGATTCAAAAATGTCAAAGAAGTCAACATATACGATATCGGCACCACCATCGGCTGCCATACAGGTACAGGCACGGTCGCGCTGTTCTTTGTCGGTGATGAGCGAGAGGATGCCTGATCATGGGCGCTGTTCATACTCTAGCCGGTGATATGCGCGCCGAGCGGCAGAGTCGTGATACTCGGCTTCCGGATTATACACGCGGCGAAGAGATTATGAACATGGTCACTCATATCGTGGGCGGAGCCTTTGCGATAGCGGCTATCCCGATACTGGTGATAGCCGGAGCCTTTCACGGCGACGCGTGGGCGATAGTATCCGGAGCGATATACGGAACTGCCCTGCTGATCATGTTCACTATATCCAGCGTATATCACGGACTGCATGTCGGTAAAGCCAAGCGCGTTCTGCGCATTATCGATCACTGCGATATATACTTTTTGATCGCCGGCACCTATACTCCGATCCTGCTGACAAGGATCAGACCGATCAACCCCGGTATAGCATGGTCGATATTCGGAGTTGAATGGGCTTTGACCGCCATAGCTGTAACGCTCAACGCTATCGATCTCAAGCGATTTGAGAAGATATCCATGGTGTGTTATATAGGCATGGGATGGTGTATCGTAGCGGTTCTGGGATATGCAGTAGAAGCGATGACAATGCCGGGCTTTATGCTGATACTGATTGGCGGAATAGCGTTCACCATAGGCGCTGTGCTGTACGGCATAGGCAAAAAGGTTCGGTATATGCACTCTGTGTTCCATATATGTGTGTTTCTCGGATGTCTGCTGCAGTTTTTTGCGATACTTTTCTACGCTATGTAGGTAATATAACCGATTGCTATAATGTTTTCTGAAAAGCGTGGCGTTCCCCAAAGGGAACGTCGCTTTTTTGCTGTTATTCAGCATTGTACATTCACATTGCTGTTACCGGTATCACAGTTTTGTCATAATACTTCCATTTTTTGAATATGTATATTATAATTTCATATAAGAATAATAAATTATTATGATGGGAGGGTATCCGATGCGTTTACTGAGGAGTTTTGTGGCATTCGTGCTCGTCTTCTGCCTGCTCGCGGCTACGGTAGCTGTGATGTCGGCGGCTGCGTTCCCTCAGGCGGAACTCCCATTGGCTGAAGAGACTATCGTCCCCACCGAGGGATATGACGCAGAAGACCCCACCGTTGCTGACGAAAAGCCCGAGATCGCTCCTACCGGAGCCGAAACCTATACGCCGCGCCTCAAGGCTCCTGCCAAGACCAACGGCTATTATTACTCCGACAATAACATATTCTACAAGTACGGTTACGGCATGCCTAACTGTACATGCTACGCATGGGGCAGAGCTTATGAGATCACCAAGAAGGTGCCGTCGCTGTGCGTATACAGTGCGTACCTCTGGTATGACTATAATAAGCAGAACGCCATCTATGCCTACGGCACAAAGCCTAAGCTGGGCGCTATAGCCTGTTGGGTATATTCTACAGGCAACGCAGGTCATGTAGCGGTAGTCGAAAAGATCGAGAACGGCACGATAACCTTCTCTAACTCCGCGTATGAAGGTGAGGAGTTCTATACCAGCACAGCTCCTGTCAGCGATCCCTCCGACGGGAACAAGACATGGATATTCCAGGGATATATCTACATCGGCGACTATGAGAGCGACGATGCGGCTGCGGACAAGCCTGCCGAAACCGCCGGATATGTATATCGAATCACATCCGATGACGGCGTGAATCTGCGCTCGGGCGCAGGGACAAGCTATCCTGTCGTCGGCGGAATCACATGCGCCGAGACTGTGACCGTGACCAGACTCAAAAAAGCCGGTGGGTATACCTGGGGTTATACTACATATAAAAACACCTGCGGCTGGTTTGTGACCGACTATGCAAATCTGCTGTATCGCGTCACGCCGACAGTCGCGCCAACAACTACGCCTACAACAGCTCCTACCACAGCTCCCACCGCTGCGCCGAAGCCCACTGCGGCTCCCACGACAGCGCCTAAGCCTACCGTCGCGCCTACTGCCGCTCCTAACCCCACAGCGGCGCCTGCTGCGACACCAACTGTCACTCCTACCGAGGCAGCTAAACCTGTTTCTGAGCGTACGATCATTATGGGCGATCTGGATGGCGACAGTGAGATCACGATCATGGACGCTACGCGCATACAGCTGATAGTAGCCGATATGTTCATCCCGACACAGCGCATGCTGATAGCCGGCGACTATGACGGCGACAGCTCGTTCAGTATAATGGACGCGTCGCGCATACGTATATATCTGGCGTTCGGTATATGACACGCAGACAACGCAGATAAAAATATAGGCTGACTCAAAGCTCTGTTTAGAGTAATGAGTCAGCCTTTTTTGTTTAGTGATATATCAGGATCAGTTAGGCAGAAATGCGAGTGCCCTTTGGATCCTTGTCGCGTCAAGTATTGTCAGCTCTTCATCACGATCAAAGTCGGCGTAATACTGCTGCACCTCGTTGAAGCGATGGAGTTCTGCCAGATGCCGCTGTATCGCGGTGGCGTCGAGAATAGCCAGTTTGCCGTCCATATCGCAGTCGCCGTTGAGCCAGTCGGCGTTCATCAGAGCCTTGATGACAAAGGTACCGCCGATGTCGTCGTCCAATACGGTATTATAATAGTCCATCAGATCCATTGGCTCTGTATCGTATCCGATGATATAGCTCATTCCGCGATCGGCGTCGGGAATGAATAAATCTTTAAAGCTGGAGGAAAGCCATTCGTCAACGCCTATGCGGATCATATTCGAATCCCCGGTCTTTTTGATCTGTATCGCAATAGCGCCTTTCTTATCCGTGACCTTGAAGTCTTCTATATCGTTGCACACATAGCCTTCGTACTCGATAGTTCCGGATCCCAGCAGTATCCAATCGCCGGTGCGGTCCGTAGGCTTTCCGCTGCTGTCTACCGGGATATAATAAATGTCATAGTCTGAGCCCTGAGCGGTCGATTCAAAGGTGACCTTTTCGATCACGTTATGACCATCGGAGAAGTCCAGCACATTGGCGTATGTCATGCGCGAGGCGCGAGATCTTCGATTCTCTATATCAGTGAACTCATAAGTCGCTCCGAATATCTCGTTTTGCATCACCTTTTCGAGCTGATCCAGAACGGTAATATCGCGTATAGCGTAGCTCGGGCCAAAGCGTTTATCGAAGAGATGAGTATCTTCATATGATATCCATGTGTAGCCGTCGTTCACTCCGGTGCCCCAGCTGTTCTTGCACAGCCACGCGCCGTTGCTTTCCGGGCGAGCAGTCTCCAAAAAATTCTCGCGGTTATAGTTATCATCCCATCCGACTATCGCCACAGCGTGACCGACCAGTGACGAGGTGGCTATATCGCCGATGTTGCTGAAGTAAGCGCCGTTATCGTTGTTATAGTAGTTCATGTTGAGATGAAAGTTGCCTACCATCGCGCCGTAGTTGAGGATAGCGGTCTTGATGGTATCTCTGTCTTTGGATTCCAGATATATGATATCATTGGCGCAGGCATATGCCTTGAGTTTAACACCGTATGTGTTATAGTCATCCCAAGAGGCGGTGACAGGGAACTGGTCATCCGGTACAAAACCCGTCGAGGTCATATATCCCAGCGAGATATATGGATAACCTCCGTCATAGATACTGCGGTTCCAGCCGTAGTCCTGACCTTCGTTAGCGCCCCAGTAGTTGATATGAGCCGGTGAGAGTTGTCCTGCGCCCTGACCGCGCATATTCAGCGCGACCTCCGCGATCGCCGTAGCCGAATACGCCCAGCAGGTGTTGTATGACTGGCTCCTGACGGGAGTGGTATATCCCAGATCGGCGGAGCTGTATGCCGTCGGCAGTTCTCCGTCGGGTTCAAGGGTACTGCCGACCTCTTCATAGTCGCCGGCTATCACTCCGATCTCTACGTTGGCAGAGATGGGGGAGATCTCGGTCTGAGCCGCTCCTGCGGATATGCTCATGTACGACAGCATCCCTGTTATCAGCAGGAATACAAGTAGCTTTTTCTTCATACTATCACCCGTTGACATAGTGTTGAACTATGGACATAAATCTCTATCATATATAATAACATAACGTCGACTGAATGTAAATAAACAAATTGTTCATAATAATGTCAGAATATTGCACACGGAGATGTTATTATGGAGAGAAGGACCGACCTCGCCGTAGAACAGCGCGAACTTCTGGGCGAGGATATCAAGGGCGTCGATTATTCTGTTGAAGAGCACGGCAGGCTGACCGTCGAGAGGCTAAGGGTCACCACCGAGCGCGCCGCCCGTATGCTGCACAAGCCTCAGGGTACGTATATCACAGCCGAGCTCCCGCCGCTGACAGATAACGTGCGCGATACCGACGATCGCATCACGGCTCTCTCGCAGGAGATCCGCCGACTGCTGCCGGTCAACGGACTGGTGCTGGTAGCAGGACTGGGCAACATCGATATCACTCCCGACGCTCTCGGCCCAAAGGCGGCGTCAAAGGTGCTTGCCACACGCCATATCTCCGGCGAGATCGCGCGCTCCACTGGACTCGATCGCCTCAGAGCCGTAGCGGTGATGAACACCGGCGTGACCGGACAGACGGGCATCGAGACCGGCGAACTGCTGTTAGGCATCATACAAAGGATACGTCCCACCGCGCTGATAGTCATCGACGCCCTCGCCTCGCGGAGGCTGTCGCGGCTGGGATGTACGGTGCAGATATCCGACACCGGCATATCTCCCGGAGCCGGAGTGGGTAATCATCGCTTCCGCATCGATTCCGATACAATGGGCATACCCGTCATAGCTATCGGTGTGCCTACGGTGGTGGACGCTGTCACCCTCGCCTTCGATCTGCTGGAGATAAATAACGAGAAAGAGGGACAGGAACTCACCCATAAGGTCTCGCCTCGCGGCAGCACCATGGTAGTGACGCCAAAGGAGGTAGACCTTCTTGTACAGCGAGCGGCTCACCTCATCTCGCTATCGGTCAATTTTGCCCTCCACGCCGATATAGATACCGACGACCTGCTCAACCTGCTGTGATTATTATACGCAAACCGCCCTGCTCTTCGATCATCCGAAAAACAGGGCGGTGATTATTTATATATCAGTTTAGACTTTCGTTTTACCGATACCGTTGGGAGCAGGCAGTTGAGCGATATAGCGCTGGATCGCTGTTGCGTCGTTTATGGTTATTTCTGTGTCGCCGTCGGCGTCGGCTGCCGCTTCAACATACGATTTTGTTGAGAGCTTAGCCAACGTGCGCTGAATAGCCGTAGCGTCAAGGATGCTGACGTCGCCGTCACCGTCCGCGTCGCCGAGGATCACCTCTGCTTCAACAGGCAGCGCGTCTAGGGTAGTGGTCTCTAACACAGAATCACAGCGATTACAGATGACGCCTTTCAGACCGTCAGCTCCTGGTTTAGGCTCGATCAGCGTTTTTTCATGAGTATCCTTATGTGCACAGCGTCCGTAAATGATTGGATACCAGTATTCGGCATCCGGATAATTGCCGTGAACTTTGAACGATACTCCGCCGTTGGTATCAGAAATGGTCTGGGCAAGATAGTATGCGGATTGCAGTGAACCATCATCGCCGATCCTTACTATCGCAAGTAAACATGGGCTTTCGGGAACAAAACCGTCTGATGTAATTACTTCGCCATCTGTCAGCGGTCGTGACTCGCCGGTAACAGCAATCTGGTCCTGTTTTGCTCCCGTACCGGCGACCGCAGTCCTGCGGATCACGGCCACGGTGACTGGGAATGCATTTTCTCCTAAATTGGTTTTTGGGGGAACGGAAACGCTTGTGAGTGCGGTGTCGGAAAACGCATTGTTTCCGATATACTCAAGGCTGTCGGGTAGTGTGAGATCAGCCAGTCTTGAGCAGCCGCTGAAAGCATTGTATTTGATCTCGGTCACTTTTTCGGGTATTACGATACGCGTCAGTCCGGTACAGTCTTGAAAAGCGTACTCCTCTATCGCGGTGATGTTTGTCGGGATATAGACGTCTGTCAGCGAAGAACAGCCGCTGAAGAGAGAAGGTTTGATAGATTCGCTTTTTTTCGGTATGTTTATATTCCTGAGCGAAACACAACCGTAAAAGGTTCCCGTTTTGAGCTCGTTTAGGTTGTCGGACAGGTGCACCTGCTCAAGAGCGGAGCAATTACTGAACGTCAACTCACCTATTGTTTCGACACTGTTCGGGATGCTGATCCTCTTCAGCGCGCTGCAGCCGCTGAATGCCTTTTCTCCGATTCCTTTGATGTGATCGCCCAGCTCAACGTTTGTCAGAGAAACACAGTTGCCGAATACTCCGTAGCGTTCTCCTTGTTCTCCGAGATATTCCATCTGATTGCCGAATCGGATGCTTTTTAGTGACTTGCATCCGTTGAAGGCGGCGTTATTGATCCTCGTCAAACTATTCGGAAAATTAATATTCTTCAGAGAAGTACAGTTTCTGAACGCCCTTTCACCGATCACCTGCGCGCCGTCCGAGATTGTCACGTTCACCAGTGAGGTGCAGTTTTCAAAAGCACCGTAATACAGGCCGTCGTCATGTACATCATCACTTTCGTTATGTAGGTTAATGCTGATAGTCTTGATGTTATTTGGGATTTCAATGTCGGTCAAAGCCTTGCAACCTGCAAAGGTTTCATGATCTATCTGTACCAGTCCGCTTCCGATCTGTATTTTTTCAAGTGCGGTGCAGTTTTGAAAAGCGCCATAGCCCAGATATGTGACGCTGTCCGGAATCGTGATGCTTTTCAGATTAGTACAGTTGGCAAAAGCGTGGCTACCGATGTATTCTACGCCTTCAGGGATCACTATGTTATCCATAAGGCAGCTGTCAAAGGCGCTGCTGCCGATATATTTCATTCCGCTGCCCAGCGTAATGCTTTTGATGCCCAAACCATAGAAGGTATCGTCGCAGATCGTCTGGACTCCGTTTCCGATAACGAGGTTGTTGATTAAAGCGGTGCTGTACCATTCCCAGTACAAGTCTGATATTTCGGTATTGCCGGAGAACCTGTTTCTAAATGACGAATCTCCATAGACCTCGGTAATGCCGTCGCCTATAACCATGGTATTGCAGACGTTATCGGGTTCTTCCGGTTTCTCTTCACCGGAATAATCATTGAATTTAAAACTCAACTGAGCGACACCGCTTCCTGAATACACAACGGTATCGTGGTACTTTTTGTGCGTTACCTCACCTTCTGTACTGATATCGTTGGTCTTTATCGTGTGCGCTGTAGTATTCCTGCGCTTCAAATATATATCCAGCCTGCCATCGCCCTTTACTTCGACTGTGCGAGTATCGGTGATATATCCCTGCGCCGAGACTGTCAGCTTCAGTTCTCCCTGCGGAACAGTAAACGAAGTGCGACCGGAAGCGTCGGTGATGCTTCCGTTTACGTCCGCAGCAGCGACGGGTTTGTTGCTGTCGTGCACGCATACTGTTAAGAGATACTGCTTTTTGATGTTCGGACATATACCCTTGCCGAATCCGAGATCGGAGCTGTAATAAAAATCAAACAGCTTCTGCGAAAAATCCGCGAAGGTATACTTCAACGAAGCTTTTATATACATCAGTTTCGCTTCCAATTCCGCTGACAATTCACCGACGCCAAACACCTCGCCGGAAATACACAGTGGGCAGGGGTGATTAGGATCAGATCCTTGTACATTCCATATTTCCTGCTTAGCGGTGACCTTTGCACCTGCCTTAATGGCGACGCTGGTGCTGATCAACTCGTCCAGAAACTGAACGCCGCCTATCAGCTTTACGCCCAAGAAGAACTCGCCCTCGACATTTACTTCACCGGAAAAATCTATGGGCGTCGAAAGATCCTTGAATCCTGTCACGGAATTATATGCAAAGCCGGCAGTCGATCCTAATGAGGTGGTAGTTATGAGCTTCGCGCTCGCTTCAAACACGAACTTCAGTTCTACTCGGACACTTACACCCGCGATCGGAGTGGGCATGATGATTTCTCCCAGCGTAGGTTCTGCACTCACTTTTCCTTCAATCTCTACCGCAAGCTCATCCTTGTTATCAATAGTAAGATCGATTTCAAAAATAGGATCGGCTATCAGTACACGGATTTTTGCGGTAAGAGACACTTCGAACATCGCATGTACCGGTCCCAACTCGTATCTGAAGTCCAGTGATCTGGCGACAGTACCTTCGTGGATTTTGCCGGTAGGCGCAAGGCCACGTTCGATCAGCTCAACGCCTTCATCAGCTGTAGACATATCGGCATAAGCGCTGTCACCTTCGCTTACCGTATCAATCTTGATGTAAGAGAAAAACTCATCCGCGGTGGTGCTATCAGACGCTGTTATCACAGCAGTGTTTTCACTGAGATCGACAGCTGATGCCTTGATGACGACAGTATTGCCGTCAGTCCCGGTAAACGTGAACTTATCGCCGGGTTTCAGGGTCTTTAAAGTGTCATCTATATTGGTGAAGGTATAGGTATTGCCTTCATGCGCGCTCAGAATATTGGCACTCTTGGTGTTCAGCTCAGTGACATCGTCGCTGTAGACAGCAAAGTTGGTTGTATCGTCATTATCAAAATTGACAACACTGCTTCCTTCAAAATCATCTACAGTCTTCGCCATGCAATCGAGAAAGACCTTGGTATAATGATTACTCTCATATGCTTTGCAAAGAGGCGTGTTGTCCTCAGCCAGCAGAAATGCACGCAGATAATAGTACATGGGGATATCCTTGCCCAGCGCTATTTGTACTGTCTGTTCTCCCGGCTCCAGATCATCAGATAGATACGAAGTGATCATTTTAAGACCGTCTTCTTGATATAACGCTACTGCAACTCTGCATTTATTATTGGACAGGACGGATACATACGCGGTATCATCCTTAACTTTAACGTCTAGGATCGCGTTCTCTCCGTTGCTCGGTTTGTCTTGTGATTCGGTGATCGTGTCGGCCAGCAGGGCGCCGATGGTATTATTGCCTTCTGCCGAGATTTCGATGCGATGATCCGCTGCTGCTGTGTCCGATAGACCGAATCCTTCCGCCTGTGCGGCAAATGCTGTCGGACAGGTGGGTATCAGCAGACATATCGCCAGTAATATCGTAAGTAATCGCTTCATTCTGTTGCTGCCTCCATGCAAATCATGAATAATAATGTCATTATAGCATACTGATAACCTTAACACAATTACAAAAACTACTCTCGCTTTTGGTGATTACCTACAAAAAGGCCTCGGCATAACAAAAGCCAAGATCATTACTTGTGATTATGGCAACTTTATCGTACCTTTGATTGCCGAAAGCTCGTCATAATATCGTCAGGCGCGGCATATGCTGTATCGGGTGAGTGTATGAAGAAACGAATGTTCAAGACTGTATGCGTCATCACCGCGGTGATGGTGATAACCGGCATAGGACTGACTATGGTCGCGTACCGCGCGAGCGGATGCTTCGACCTGTTTGAAGATACCGCGTTAGCTGCAGGACTCCTGCCGTACGGCAACGGCTCTGTATACGAACAGCCCACAGAGGCTCCGGCGCGGCCGATGGCTACCCAGCCGCAGCAGGAAACACCTACCGAAAAACCGCGCAAGACCACCCATAGCGGCAGCCGATATCCCGTGTCTGAGATAAATATCTCCACAGGCGACGTCAGCTATGATAATATCCAGATAGAGAATGGTACGCCCTATGAACCTGACTACGGAGCCTTGCTCAGCTCGGCTCTGCCGTTCGAGCTGAAGTCCGACCACACCGTGCAGGTGCTGATATACCACACCCACACCTGTGAGAGTTATCTTGACGAGGATACCGGCAGTTATTACGAGGACTTTTATCCCCGTTCCACCGACGGCTCACAGGGAGTCATCGCGGTGGGGGACAGCATAGCCGCCGAGCTGAAGAGTCACGGCATAGGCGTTATCCACGATACCACCCTCCATGATTACCCGTCATATGAGGGTTCCTACGGCCGCAGTTGGGATACCATATCGGCGTACGCGGAGAAATACCCCGGCATAAAGGTGACCATAGATATCCACCGTGACTCTATGACCGCTCAGGACGGCACTAAGTATAAACCGACCTTCACATACAACGGTCAGAAGGCGGCGCAGATAATGATAATGACCGGCTATGATGAGACAGACAGGTTCCCCTTCTGGGACGAGAACCTCATATTTGCCCTAAAGCTCCAGAAACAATGCGAGGATCTGTACCCCGGTATGACCCGTCCGCTGGACTTCGGCGAATTTGCATATAACATGAATTTCAACAACGGATCGCTGCTGATAGAGGTCGGTACCGACGCAAACACGGTAGAAGAAGCGACCCGATCCGGAAACTTATTAGGAAACGCTTTATCCTCAGTCTTGCAAAAAGGCTGAGGATTTGTTATAATAGACTCTATAATGAGAAAATATGGCTTATTTTACATATTTACAGGAGTATGAGAATGAAGAAGAAAAGGTTTTTCATCAGCGCCGCCGCTGTGGCGGTCGTGATCATGCTGCTATGCTCTGTGGCTCTGTGCGCTTACGCCGCCGATGAACCTGCCGATCCCGGCGCCGGGGACGAGCCTGTAGTCACCAACCCTGTCGACGATCCTGCAGATAACCCTGCGGATGATTCGGATACGCCTGCGGACGATCCCGATACCCCTGCGGATGATACGGACGAGCCTGCGGATGATCCGGATACCACTGCCGGCGACGATACTGATGATCCCGATACGTCCGAACCTACATCCGGCTCGGATGATTTAACTCCCGGTGATACAGAGGACTACACCGAGGCTCCTCAGGATGACGAACCTGAGGACAACCCTTATCTGGACACGCCCACTGAGGTCGAGAGAGAGGATGAGCCCGAGTATATCGGCGAGCTGCCCACAGTAGCTCCCACCGAGATCCAGCTCGCAACCACTGTAGTGCTGCCGGATGTTGAGGTCACTCAGGCATCACTTATCTCAGGAATCATCATGTGGATGTGCGTAGCGGTCGGTATCGCCGTAGTAGTAGGCGTAATGGTGTCTAAGCGCACCCATCGCAAAAACAACTGATCTATGAGGATAGGCAGTGTTGAGCTCGGCGGTCACGCCGCACTTGCTCCTATGGCAGGAGTAGCCGACCGGGCGTTTCGAGAGCTGTGTATGTCGTTCGGCGCAGGCTACTGCGTCAGCGAGATGGTCAGTTCCAAGGGCATAGCGTATAATTCGCTCAAGTCCGCTCAGCTTATGGAGCTGTCGGATGACGAGCATCCCTGCGCTGTGCAGGTGTTCGGCAGCGAGCCTCAGACAATGGCAGAGGCCGCAGCGTTTGCACTCAGATACAGCCCCGATGTGATAGATATAAACATGGGTTGTCCGGCGCCTAAGATATCCGGTTCAGGCTCCGGAGCGTCACTCATGCGCGACCCATTGCTGTGCGGCAGGATAATTCGAACAGTTTCCGACGCAGTGGATATACCGGTCACCGTCAAGATACGATCGGGCTTTGACTTTGAACACATCAATGCGGTCGAGATAGCGCAGATAGCTCAGGATAACGGAGCCGCTGCGATCACCGTCCATGGCCGCACTCGCAGCCAGTTCTACGCGCCGCCGGTGGATTATGATATCATCCGCGACGTCAAGCGAGCCGTGGATATCCCGGTCATAGGTAACGGCGACATAACCGACGCGCAGTCCGCGCGGCATATGTACGATTACACCGGAGTCGACTATATCATGATAGGGCGCGGAGCTCTGGGTAATCCGTGGGTGTTCCGTGAGATAAACGAGTATTTTGACTCGGGACGCATTCTGCCGCCTCCAGATACGGACGAAAAGCTCGATGTGCTCAGGCGGCATATCTCAGGTATCGTGGCGCATAAGGGCGAGCGAGTAGGCATGCGCGAGGCGCGCAAGCACGCCGCCTATTATATCAAAGGCTTCAGGAACGCCGCCAAGCTGCGCAACATGGCGTTCACTATGGAGACTCTCGTCGACCTAGAGCGACTCATAGACGAGATAAAGAAAAACGCAAGATAATTGTAATCAGTACAATTTCTATATATGAAACTTTTAGGAGGGTATATCAATGTACAAGGATTTAATGGACTCTATCGGCTTCGTGCAGAAGTACGATAAAGAGATCGGCGACGCTATGGCTCTGGAGCTCAAGCGTCAGCAGCAGAACCTCGAGCTCATCGCCAGCGAGAACATCGTATCTCCTGCCGTAATGGCGGCTATGGGTTCAGTACTTACCAACAAGTATGCCGAGGGCTATCCGTCCAAGCGTTATTACGGCGGCTGCTACGCCGTGGATATCGCCGAGGATATAGCTCGCGAGCGCGCCTGCAGACTCTTCGGTGCTGAGCACGCCAACGTGCAGCCTCACTCCGGTTCTCAGGCTAACCAGATCGTCTATTTTGCTATGCTCCAGCCCGGCGATACAGTCATGGGCATGAGCCTCGCCGAGGGCGGTCATCTTACCCATGGTTCACCAGTGAACCTCAGCGGCAAGTACTTCAACTTCGTCAGCTATGGCGTAGACCCCCAGACCCATCGTATAGACTATGATAAGGTGCTCGAACAGGCTAAGGAGTGTCAGCCCAAGATGATCGTTTGCGGCGCTTCTGCGTATCCGCGTGAGATCGACTTCAAGCGCTTCAGAGAGATCGCCGATGAGGTAGGCGCTTATCTGATGGTGGATATGGCTCATATCGCAGGTCTGGTAGCCGGCGGTCTGCACCAGAATCCCGTTCCTTACGCTCACTTTGTTACCACCACCACCCACAAGACCCTGCGCGGTCCCCGCGGCGGACTGATCCTCTGCAAGGAAGAGTTCGCCAAGGCTATCGACAAGGCGGCTTTCCCCGGTATGCAGGGCGGTCCCTTGATGCACGTTATCGCAGCAAAGGCGGTTTGCCTGAACGAGGCTCTGCAGCCTGAGTTCAAGGAGTATGCTGCTCAGATAGTCAAGAACTGCAAGGCTCTCGCCGACGGTCTGACCAAGCGCGGCCACAAGCTCGTGTCCGGCGGTACCGACAATCACGTTATGCTTATGGATCTGCGCGAGGACGGCGTGACCGGTAAGGAGCTCGAACATAACCTCGACGAGGTGCATATCACCGCTAACAAGAACACCATCCCCGGCGAGCCGCTCTCTCCGTTCGTTACCTCCGGTCTGCGCCTCGGCACAGCCGCTGTGACCACACGAGGCCTCAAGGAAGAGGATATGGATATTATCGCCGATTGCATCTCGCTGGTCATCAAAGACTTTGAGAGCAACAAGGAGGCTGTCCTAGCCAAGGTAGCCGCTCTGTGCGACAAGTATCCGTTATACGAATAATATGTTTTCAGGCCCCCTTTTTATCGAGGGGGCTGTCAGCTTTTGCTGACTCATGAGTTTAAACAGCCATATTGCGGATCGATCCGCTGATCCTCCCTTGATCAGGTGAGGATATATTGACATTTCGGAGATCATTATGAACACACCGTTAGCTGACAGGCTGCGCCCGGATACTCTTGATGATATAGTAGGTCAGGAGGATCTGCTGGCTCCCGGACGGCCGCTCAGACGTATCATCGAGAGCGGCAGGATCCCCAACTTAATATTCTACGGTCCTTCAGGAGTCGGTAAGACTACACTGGCTTCGTATATCGCCCGGATCACAAATCGGTCGTTCAAGAAGCTCAACGGTACTACGGCTTCAACAGCTGATATCAAAGATATCGTGTCGTCGCTGAACACCTTTGAGGGACTCAACGGAGTTTTGCTGTATCTGGATGAGATCCAGTATCTCAACAAAAAGCAGCAGCAGACCCTGCTGGAGTTCATCGAGAACGGTTCGATAACCCTGATAGCTTCCACCACCGAGAACCCGTATTTTTATATCTATAATGCCATCCTGTCGCGTTCAACCGTATTCGAGTTCAAGCCGGTCGGACCCGAGGGTATCGAGCGCGCCGTGCGCCGAGCTATCCGCATACTGGACGAAGAGCGCGGCACACCGATCGAGTTCACCGACGAGGCGATTGAGCATATCTCAAAGGCGTGCGGAGGCGATGTGCGCAAGTCGCTCAACGCAGTGGAGCTGTGCGCCCTGACCGCCGAGCAGGGTGAAGAAAAGCTGGTGAATATCGAACTCGCCAAGTTATTAACCCAGCGTTCCGGCGCTAAGTACGACCGCGACGGCGACTCTCACTATGATGTGATCTCAGCTTATCAGAAGAGTATGCGAGGCTCCGACGTCGACGCTGCTCTGTTCTATCTGGCGCGGCTGGTGGAGGCCGGCGACCTGATTTCCGCGTGCCGCAGGCTTGTGGTTTGCGCGTGCGAGGATGTAGGGCTCGCGTATCCGCAGATAATCCCGATAGTCAAGTCATGTGTGGATATCGCTATGCAGGTGGGTTTTCCCGAGGCTAGAATACCGCTCGCGGACGCTGTCATAATGGTGTGTCTGGCTCCCAAGTCCAATTCAGGCGAGAGCGCGATAACCGCCGCTCAGGAGGACGTCAAAGCAGGTCTGGGACAGACAGTGCCCCGTCAGCTGCAGAACAAGCACTATGACGGAGAGGAGAGGGAAGAGAAGGGTCAAAAATATATCTATCCCCATCTGTATCCCAACCACTGGACATACCAGCAGTATCTGCCCGACGATATAAAAGATCACCGATACTATAAGTTTGGCGAGAACAAGACCGAACAGGCGTATAAGGCCTATTGGGACAAGATAAAAAACAATAAATGACCGATGAGCTGCCGCGTTGATATGCGGCGGCTCTTTTGCTTTATTTGCTTGTTATCAGCTAAAGTTGTTTCAGCGCACTAAAGCGTTCAATCGCTTATTGTGCAAAACAGTGCAAATTGCCCTGTTTTAAGTCGAAAAATTGTATACCTAATAATTCTTATACAGAAAAATAATTGCGCCCCGATTTTATACAATATATGTGTATAAATATAATGGAGCAGTATAGACACGACGACGTCGATATCACCCTGCTCCGGAAAAGGAGGGAACTGTCGTGAGATTATTCAAAAAGTCCGAGAAGGCTGTGTTATCTCTGGTCCTCGTGATCGCGATCCTGATGTCCGTCATCGCATGTACGATCGTGACTCAGGCTGAAGTGGTCGATGACCTTTCTGACCAGAGCGCGGATAACTACTACCTTTGGGGACAGAATTCCAACGACCCTGACTTCGGCAGCATGACCGCGCCGACGGGATCGTTCTCATACGACGGAACTAAAGGTTATTACTACTATGATCTTCAGAGCGCGAGCGGCGACTACTGCTTCGTAGTTTCTAAGATCAACAACTCAGGCGCGACGGCTGTGCGTACGCCTGCGGTCGGCGGTGTGCAGAGCTCCGGCAAGTACTATCTGGCCCAGGGCAACTATCACGGCTATGCTTGTATGCACCTGTGGAACCCTTCCGGCGACGCGATACGTATTTACTTTACGTCTGAGAACGCCGGACTGAACGCGATAGCTCAGTCAGAGGTCGGCAACCAGCCCACACAGCAGTCCACCACTGCTCCCAATCCCACGACCTCTCCCAACCCCACTACCGCTCCTCAACCCGGCGACAATTATGTCTACTGCAAGAACGACGCAGGCTGGGGCGCTGTATACGCTTATATGTGGAACAGTGATAGCGATCGCAACTCCGCATGGCCTGGCGTTAAGATGACCGACCTCGGCAGCGGCACATGGCGTTATGCTGTGCCGAGCAATTATGCCAACATCATCTTCAACAACGGATCCGACGCGGCTAAGACAGAGGATATGACCTATCCCGGCGCAGGTAAGATGTACAACAACGCCACAGGTCAATGGACCGTTTACGGCGGCTCTACAGATCCTACCCAGAAGCCCACTACATCTCCCAATCCCACTACACCTACTCCTACAACTCCCACACCCACCACAGCACCGGGTAAGAACGTAGTGTACTGTGAGAACGAAGCCGGCTGGAGCGTAGTTACCGCTTATATGTGGAACAGCGAGAATGATAAGAACTTCGGATGGCCGGGCGTACAGATGACCAACGTCGGCAATAACATCTGGCAGTATAATATCCCCAAGAACTTCGCTAAGGTCATTTTCAGCAACAACGGCCAGAGCCAGACCGAGGATCTCAACTTCCCCGGCTCGGGATACATCTATAATAACAAGACAAAGACATGGTCGGTATATGACACCTCGCCTCTGCAGGTACAGTCATTCACCACCGACCTTGCGTCTCCTCAGCTCTCCGGAGTAGGCGTTATGCTCTCCGCCGAGGCTACCGGTCAGGGTACCGTGACCTATAAGTTCTCGGTACAGAACAGCTCCGGCTCCACGGTATTCACCCGTGACTACAGCGTGGTCAACACTGCGATGTGGACAGCCTCCGCTGTGGGCAAATACACGATCACATATGACTTCAAGGATACTTCCGGCAACACTAACAAGCGTACTCTGAGCTATGAGATCACCGACGGCACAAACTCCGTCGCTCCGTACATCAAGACCATCACCCCGGCTCCCGGATCACAGATCAAGAACGGCACAGCCTGCAGCATCAGCGTAACCGCAGGCGGCGGCAAGACCGGCACAAACCTGCTGTTCTATAAGTACACAGTGACCGACTCTTCCGGCAAGATCGTCAACGTACCGTACTATACACGCAACACCAGCTACAGCTTCACTCCCAACGCGCTCAACAGCACCTATACTGTCACAGTAAGCGTACAGGGTTCCGACAACACTACCGTGGAGCGCAGCTGCACATACAAGAGCGTGGGCACCATCACCACTCCCACCGAGCCGCCCACAGTCAAGCCCACCCAGAAGCCTACCAACTCCGGTTCTGATCCCACTCAGCCCAGCTCAGGATTCCTCAAGGGCGACGCTGACGGCGACGGTGAGATCTCCATCCTCGACGCCACACGTATCCAGCGCAGGATCGCTGAGCTCGTTACCGCAGCCGAGATCAAGTGGCCCGACGCTGACGCTGACGGAGACGGTGAGCTGACGATACTTGACGCGACTCACATACAGCGATTCATCGCCAATCTTATTTCAGTAATGTAAAGGAGGTAACAGAATATGAAAAAAGCATTTCGTCTTTTATCAGTCTTGCTGTGCGCGGCTCTGATCATCTCTGTTGCCGTCGTTACATCTATCACAGCCAGCGCTGAATCTGAGGATATCGCGGATACCGCTGCCGGCGGCGTGATCATCCATGTCAAGAGCGCTGACTCGGTACCTTATATCTATTATTGGAACACCCTGCCCACTAATCAGGAGACAGCTTATCCCGGCGTCAAGATGACTAAGGATAATTCTCAGCAGGGCTCCAACTGGTACACCTATACTTTCTCAGGTCTCACAAAGGTCAATTTCCTTATCACCAACGGTACTACCGGACTGTCCGGACAGCTCAGCGAAGAGCAGACCGCTACCACCGGCGAGTATTGGTTCAAGGACGGCCGACTGAGAACAAAGAACCCCGAGGCTCCCGACTCTTACGAGAGCGTGGATATGCGCGAGGATTCTATCTACTTCGTGATCACCACCCGTTTTTATGACGGCGATAAGAGCAACAACGTACACTGCTGGGATGACGGCAAGGCCGGCAACCCGGACTCTGACCCGGCATGGCGCGGCGACTTCAAGGGCCTGATCGACAGACTGGATTATATCAAGGCTCTGGGCTTCTCGGCTATCTGGATCACTCCGGTAGTAGAGAACGCCTCCGGCTATGACTATCACGGCTATCACGCCCTCAACTTCAAGAAGGTCGATGCTCGCTATGAGTCCACAGGCGCTACATACGAGGATCTGATCTCTGCCGCTCACGACAAGGGCATGAAGATCATTCAGGACGTAGTATTCAACCACACCGGCAACTTCGGTGAGTCCAACCTCGAGCCTATATTCACAAAGCAGTATAAGACCGTTAAGGATCTTGAGAGCCTCGAGAACTCCATGGTACCCACCAAGAAGCTCCTCGACTACTGCGGCGTGAGCACCCCTGCTCAGTACTACAACCTCCAGCCCGGAGTACAGTATGACAAGCGACTCCAGCTGATGAAGCAGACACAGGGCTTCACCGATAACGTATCGCGCGACGCCACCTGCAACTCCAAGAACTATTATCACAACGGCTATTACGCCAACCTCAATTGGGACGACTATACATCCAAGTATTGCCAGATCGCCGGCGACTGCGTCGACCTCAATACCGAGAACCCTGACGTAGCTAAGTATACTGTAGACGCATACTCACAGTATATCGATATGGGCGTTGACGGTTTCCGTGTAGACACCGTACGTCATATACCGCGTCTGTCGCTCAACCTGATGTATAACAAGCAGCTCATCAATGCCGCTAAGTCTTCAGGCAACAACAATTTCTATATGTTCGGCGAGATCTGCTGCCGCTACAGCGAGGTTTGGTACCGCCAGCACGCCGGTGAGTCTGTTCAGTTCTATACATGGGCAGAGACCGACAGCTCCTGGGCGAGTAAGTGGAAGAACACCAACACTCCCGACAACATCAAGACCAACCTCGACCTTACTCTCCAGCACTGGAACCAGTATGACGATACCGGCAAGCAGCCCACATCCAACAACGCATTCCTGAACGGTATCACATATCATACACCCGACTACAGCAAGTATTCGGGCATGGGCGCTATCGACTTCCAGATGCACTGGCTGTTCGATTCCGCCGGCGGCGCTTACGGTATCGCAAAGGCTGAGGATCAGTACTTCAACGATTCCACATGGAACGTAGTATATGTCGATTCTCACGACTACGCTCCCGACCGCAACCAGTCGGTACGATTCACCGGCGGTCAGCAGACATGGGCTGAGAACCTCAACCTCATGTTCACCTTCCGCGGAATCCCGTGTCTGTACTACGGCTCTGAGGTAGAGTTCCAGAAGGGCTGCATCATCGATAACGGCCCCAACTGTCCGCTCTCTACCACAGGACGCGCGTACTTCGGCGATAAGCTCGAGGGTAGCGTAACTGCTACCGACTTCTCCAAGTACACAGCTTCCGGCACCGTAGCCAACACTCTGAACGCTCCGCTCTCTAAGCATATCCAGAAGCTCAACGCTATCCGCCGCGCTGTACCTGCTCTGCAGAAGGGTCAGTACACCGTCAACGGCACATATGTTTCCGGCGATATGGCGTTCATCAAGCGCTATACCGCAGGCGGAGTTGATTCACTCGCATGCGTAGCTATCTCCGGCGGCGCTACCTTCAAGGGCATCCCGAACGGCAAGTATATCGACGCTGTCTCCGGCGACGTTCAGAACGTCTCCAACGGCACCCTCTCTGTAGGTTCTGTCGGTCAGGGTAATATGCGTGTATACGTATGCTGTGCTTCCGGCTTCAAGGGCATTACCGGTAAGATCGGTCCCGACGGCCAGAGTTATCTCAAGTAATTGAATACAGCTATATAAAACACTCAGGACCTGCTCATACGGGCAGGTCCTGTTTTTCTGTGAATCGTAAGGCTGATGAGAGGATATTGCTTTCAACTCATTGTTACCATTACATACAAGACAAATTTATGGTAAAATTGGAAATCTGCTCATTTTTCATGGATTCGCACATTTGGTGAAATGACGCAAATTATCCTTGCAAAAAGCGCTGGATATGGTACGATAAAGATGCCAACAATAACAAATTGATATTGTGTCAGCATTGTCCTTCAATAACTGTATTTTTGAGGGTAGTGTTTTTATTTTTATAAAAACACTATGCTCTGTTACAACTATCCTCATATGCAGTTATAATAGGATCATTTGTTATTGTTTGGCGACGATTCGGAGCTATGTGTTTTTTGGGCGTACGGCTTTCGAGTCGTACGTCTTTTTTATTTATTTGAAAGGGTGGTGTTATTTGAATAGTATTGTATGTGAAATGTGTGGTAGTAATAATCTACTTAAGGACAATGGTTTTTATTGCTGCCAAAACTGCGGAACAAAATATACTAGATCCGATATTTGTACCACCCGGAAAATGGAAATGCAATAGTTGTAAAAGACTCAACTCGGATGTTGTAACTAAGTGTATATATTGCGGTGAGAAGAAATAAAGGCTGAATGAATACCCCATCATTGAATGGTGCGCCGGAAGGAGGCTGAATCTGTCGTTAAATGACTGCCGCGTCTTCGGAGCGACACCTCCTTTCAGAAGTCGCGCCTACGCTCTCCTTAAAATCCTGTCAGTCGCACTTTGATTGTAAACATAACATAGAGGGGAGTATCTTGGTGATACTCCCCTCTATGTTTTTGGTGCACCTGACAGGACTTGAACCTGCACCCTTACGGACTGGAACCTAAATCCAGCGTGTCTGCCAATTCCACCACAGGTGCGCATTTTCAATTGTAACTGCAATTTATTATAAGCAAAAAGCTGTCGGTTGTCAATGACTCCCATCCTGTTAATGTATATGATACTTGACGTACAGATTGTAACATGGTATAAATTAAGTATCAAATAAGAAAGGTGTCAGAATAATGAAAAGAATAATTGCTCTGTTACTGATATTCGTGATGTGCGCCGCCTTTGCCGGATGTTCGGCAAAGATCAAGACCGCGTCAGACGCTACCGAAGCGACCGAGAAGGCTACCGCATATGAGCCTGCTACTCAGGCTTCTGCTACCGAAGAACCTGAGACCGAAGAGCCCGAGACCGAAGCTCCGGCTACAGAAGCTCCTGATGACGATGAGCCCGAAGATAAAGATGATGATCCCGTCAAGATAGGCGGCAAGTACTCCAGCCTGAGCGATTATCTCAATTCAAGCGATTTTAAGGAGCAGTTCGATTCTGCCAAGGAAGCCGGGGGAGATCTGCTGTCTATCGAGTGCTATGCAGAGGGCGATACTCTGGTATATGACTATAAGTACAACACCACTTTCAGCGATTCTGTTCTGTCCACAATGAAGGATTCTTTAGAAACCGCTCTTGATTCAACATCTTCAACTTTTGAGAGTATAGCCGGAATGCTTAAGTTGGTCATCAACGACATCAGTGATCCTTCCGTTAAGGTCATATACCGCAACGGTGACGGCAGCATCATTTGTGAAAAGACCTTCCGAGGATAAGCTATAATTCTATATTAGAATATAATGCGATATTATCTACCGTGCATGGGGGAAACCCGATGCGCGGTATTATTTTACATAGAAAATGTCAAAATAATCACATGAAATGTATTGACAGTCACGTGAACCTGTGATATAATCATACCAACGTGAGAAAGGAGCTGATATCATGACCGATAAGCTGACCGAGATTCCGGCCGACGATAAGAGTTTCAGCGAGCTGACGTCTCTGATCCGGGCTGCCGACGGGTTATCGCTGGCTCAGGTATGTTCTTTGACAGGACTGGAACAGTCTACGGTGCAGAATTGGATCAAGCGCGGATTTGTGCCGCATCCGGTGCGCAAACGATACGGCGAGCGTCATGTGGCTCGTATCCTGCTGATATCCGAGCTGCGCGAATGCATGCTGATAGAACGTGTAGGCGAGCTGATGCGTTATATCAACGGCAACGCAGACGATACAGGCGATGATATCATCGACGAGAGCGCTTTGTATGATTTGTTCCGCGACGCTTCACGCCATGTCGCCGAGCGGTATCTGCCGCCAGACAGGGTAGGGGAGGCGGTCGCACAGATCGTGTCCAACAGAGTCACAGATCCGGTATCACGCGAGCGGATTATCCCCGCGCTCACCGTTATGGCTGTAGCCTGTATCGCCGCAAGGTACAAAGGCGCAGCTGACAAAATGTATTCAAAAATGTTTGAATGAACATGTCTAAGGAGGAAATATAATGGACAAAGTCAATCCTATCGCTAACATCAAGTGGAAGAGAATTCTCATCCCGGTGATTATCCTTATAGTGGTCATCATCCTGGCGGCTAATTCCGTGGCTATAGTAGACGCGGGACACACCGGAGTGGTAGTAACTATGGGTAAGGTCAACGAGGGTACGCTGCAGGAGGGTCTGCACTTTAAGATACCCTTCGTACAGCAGGTGGTTATCATTGATAACCGTATCCGTAAGCTGGAGGTCAACACAGAGGCTTTCTCTAAGGACCTGCAGAGCGTCAATACCGTGCTCGCTATCAACTATCGTGTAGACACTGCCAAGTCCGACAGCATCTATAAGAATATCGGAGCCGACTATGAGAGCGTTCTGGTGACGCCTGCGGTCAACGAGGTGCTCAAAGCTATCACAGCTACCTATACCGCTGAAGAGAGCGTTACCAACCGTCAGCTGATCTCCGACGGTCTTGTGACGGGCCTCAATGAAAAGCTCAATGAAATCGGTCTGTATGTCACAGACGTAAATATCATCGACTTCGACTTCTCTGAGGCGTTCATCACCGCTATCGAAGAGAAGCAGGTAGCTCAGCAGAAGCTGTTGAAGGCAGAGACCGAGAAGAAGACAGCCATCACCAACGCTCAAGCAGAGGCTGAGGCTCTTAAGATCAAGGCCGACGCCGAGGCTCAGGCCAACGATACCATCAGCAAGTCGCTGACTGCTCAGGTAATCGAGAACAAGAAGATCGCTAAGTGGGACGGCGTACTGCCCAAGGTCACCGGTGGCGCCGGTACCTTTGTAGATATCAGCGATCTTGACGGAACAACAACTACCACAAAATAATATTTGAACGCAAAATTGCGTATATTGTAACTAAGGAGAGTTATTCAATGGAAAACAATAATCCGGATTTCATGAAGAACCGCCCCCCTGTGGCGTTCGCCAATCAGGCTCAGGATGTATTTGGTTCTCAGCAGCGGTCAACACGTACCGTCGTTACGGCAATCCTGATTATTCTGATGCTGATAATGATCGTTGTATCGCTAATCAAAGGTAATTATATGATACCGGCTATCTGCGGTCCGATACTGGTGATCCTGATAGTCTCGATAATCCTCAGCCTGCGCGCAGATAAGAAAAACGCTGCCGCAGAGCCGCAGGATCATCCCGAAGCCCTGTTTAAGGATCATGAGATTTAACGGAGGTGAACGATGGATAAGATGACGATAATTTGGCTGGCGGCAGCTATATTGCTGGCTGTTATCGAAGCCGCTACCGTGCAGCTGGTGACGATATGGTTCGCGCTGGGCGCTGTGGCCGCCTGTGTGACATCTCTGTTCACCGACAGCATTCTCATCCAGATCATAGTGTTCGTCGCTATGGCGGCGATCACGCTGATCGCTACCAGACCTCTGGTAAAGAAATTCCGCAAAAAGGAAGCTGAACCCACGAACGCCGACAGATATATCGGCCGCGACGCTGTAGTCGTGAGCGATATAGATAACCTGAAGGCCGAAGGCAGGGTCAAGGTCGATAACGCGGTATGGACCGCTCGATCTGAAGACGGCAGTCCTATACCCGAAGGTACCGACGTTGTGGTAACGGCGATCCGGGGCGTAAAACTCATAGTAGTAAAGAAGAAGTAATTTTTTAACTAATCAATCGGAACTTATAATTCCGGAAAGGAAATAAAATGATTCCTTATATTATTATCGGCGTAATTGCTCTTATAGTTATCATTATTGTTGCACGCAATATCAAGATCGTGCCCCAGGCACACGCGTTTGTTATCGAGCGTCTGGGCGCATACAGCCAGACATGGAACACAGGTCTGCACCTCAAGGTGCCTTTCATCGATCGTATATCCAAGCGCGTATCGCTCAAGGAGCAGGTAGTGGACTTTCCACCGCAGCCCGTTATAACTCGCGATAACGTAACGATGCAGATAGATACCGTAGTTTACTTCGAGATCACAGATCCCAAGCTGTACACCTACGGCGTCGAGCGTCCGCTGAGCGCTATCGAGAACCTGACAGCTACCACTCTGCGTAATATCATCGGCGATCTGGAGCTCGACTCCACCCTGACATCACGCGATACCATCAACGATAAGATCCGCATCATCCTCGATGAGGCTACCGACGCATGGGGCATTCGTGTTATCCGCGTAGAGCTGAAAAACATCCTGCCTCCGCGTGAGATCCAGGACGCTATGGAAAAGCAGATGAAGGCCGAGCGTGAGCGCCGCGCCCGTATCCTGGACGCGGAAGGTGAGAAGCGCAGCCAGATCCTCGTGGCAGAAGGTCTGAAAGAATCCGCTATCCTCAAGGCCGATGCCGTAAAGGAGAGCAAGATCCGCGAGGCGGAAGGTGAGGCTCAGGCTATACTAGCAGTACAGAAGGCTTATGCCGACGCTCTCAGGATGCTGTCAGAGGCTGATCCTTCTGAGAAGGTCATCGCCCTCAAGTCACTTGAGGCCCTGCAGAAGGTAGCCGACGGTAAGGCGACTAAGCTGATCATCCCTTCGGATATGCAGAACATCGCCGGTCTGGCGACCTCTGTAAAAGAACTGGTCACAGATGTAAAAGAATGATACTGTAACAGGAAGGAGCAGCCTTGAGCTGCTCCTTTTTTTGCTGTTTTCAAAAAATATTTAATTATGAAAGATAAAGAATGGGTAACAGTAGTATCAAAATGTTATAATTCTAATTCAGAATATTATCTACCGCGGCTTTTATCATCTGCCGCCGCCATATTCAGCATAGCCATAACTGTAATGCCCAGAACTCCGCCTATTATGACACCTATGAAGAATCCTATCATTGTACCACCTCACTTTGTGACCACAATATGTAGTATATGCAGTCTGTGATAGATTTTTCTTTTAATTCAAAATCAGAATTAAAATCAACTATTTGTATCTTATATTTCCCGGATGCAAAATAAGATTAAAATATTGTAACCAATAATACAGCAATTGTTACTTGAAAACCACAATATATTGTGTTATGATTCTAATTGCATTCAAGATAAAGTGTGTTCGGGTCCGTCGAACACCCACCTTTTTGAGGATAAAAACACAAAAAATAAAGGAAATGAGGAGTACAATCATGACAGTAACAGTAACCGGCGGCACAATGGCCCAGAAAGAAATCAATGCATACGTAGAGCAGCTCAAAGCTCAGAACCCCGATAAGTATATCAAGACGGTTGACTTTACTGTCGACGGCGAGTATGTAGATATGAAGTATACATACGACAACGTTCCATTCGAGCGCATCCGCCGCATCACCGGCTATCTGGTAGGTACAGTCGATCGCTTCAACGACGCTAAGCGCGCCGAGGTTGAGGACAGAGTCAAGCATACACTTGACTGCGGCTGCTCACTGGAGGAGATCGCCTGAGATCGCCGCACTATTGACATTTATGTCGAAGTGTAGTACAATTCTGCGTGTTAAGTAAATATATATCACATTCACTTATCAAGAGCGACTGAGGGACAGGCCCTGTGAAGTCCGGCAACCTGCGATATGTAAGGTGCTAAATCCTGCGGTATCCCGAGAGATGAGTAACGCGCTCCGTACGGTTTACCGTGCGGAGCTTTTGATTTTTGTCAGGTTTTGCGATCACTTTTTACGCGCCTGATCTGAAACGAGGGATACTATGTCATATTTCTTTACATCCGAGTCAGTCACTGAGGGACATCCCGACAAGCTGTGCGATAGAGTCTCGGACTCCATACTAGATGAGATACTAAAGCAGGATAAGAACGCTCACGTAGCGTGCGAGACCACAGCGGCTCCCGGACGCATCAACATCATGGGCGAGGTCAGCGGCAGCGCTGATGTCGATTATGAGGCCATCGCGCGCAAGGCTGTTTGCAATATCGGCTACGACAGCGAGGATGCATCCTTTGACGGAGATACCTGCGAGGTCAATGTATATATGAACCGCCAGAGCGACGATATAGCTATGGGCGTCAATGCCAGCTTTGAGCTCAAGAGCGGCGAAGATGATGAGGCTAATCAGTTGGGCGCCGGCGATCAGGGCATGATGTTCGGCTATGCATGCGACGAGACTCCTGAGCTGATGCCTCTGGCTATATCGCTGGCTCATAAACTCTCTAAGCGTTTGACCGATGTCCGTAAGGATGGCACTCTGAGCTATCTGCGCCCCGACGGCAAGACTCAGGTCACTGTGGAATATAATGACAGCGGAGTCGTCAGCCGTATAGATACTATTGTGGTTTCGACCCAGCACGACGCTGCTGTGTCGCTGGATCAGATCCGCGCCGATATCATCGACAAGGTTATCCGTCCTGTGATGCCCACTGAGCTTATAGATGATGATACAAAAATATACGTCAACCCCACGGGACGCTTCGTTATCGGCGGCCCTCAGGGCGATTCGGGTCTGACCGGACGTAAGATCATCGTAGATACCTACGGCGGCTTTTCGCGCCACGGCGGCGGCGCCTTCTCAGGCAAGGATCCGACTAAGGTCGATCGCTCAGCGGCATACTATGCGCGCTATATCGCTAAGAATATCGTAGCGGCCGGCATAGCCCGCAAGGCTGAGGTGCAGCTCGCCTATGCTATCGGCGTAGCTAAGCCGGTGTCGGTCATGGTGGATACCTTCGGCACTTCTGAGTACAGTAACGAGGCTATAGCTGAGGCGGTAAAGAAGGTGTTTGACGCTCGTCCTGCGGCTATCATCCGTGAGCTGAAGCTACTCGATACATCCTATGCGCCCCTGTCGGCGTACGGCCATATGGGCAGAGAAGAGTTGGGCGTTCGCTGGGAGGATACCGACAAGATTGAGGCTCTGAAAGCTGCATTAAAATAAAAATCATTTGACCGGTCAGTGTTTACTGATCGGTCAATTTTCTTTATTAGAAAATAAACGCAAGGAGCTTTATCCTATCAGACCGAAGCTGACCGACAGTGCCCGGTTGATCTCCTGCATCGCTTGATAGTTTATCGAACCCATTTTCTCTTTCAGCCGCCTTTTGTCCAGTGTACGCACCTGCTCTAGCAGTACCACGCTGTCTTTGGCGAGACCGCTGCCGCTGGCTTCGATCGGTATATGCGTGGGCAGCTTTGTCTTGCCCTGTCTGCTGGTTATTGCGGCGGCTATAACGGTGGGGGAGTAGCGGTTGCCCACATCGTTCTGCACTATCAGCACAGGTCGTATGCCGCCTTGTTCACTGCCTACCACAGGGCTGAGGTCGGCGTAGTATATATCTCCTCGTTTTATGTTCATTATATTCACGCTCCTGCGGCCGGCTGGCTTGGATATCTGTTTCGGTTTTGTGCCGGCCTATCTTGTGTCCGTTTTTATTTTTGACGGTTCGGGCTGTCTTTATACCGTGTCATGGCATTTCTTCGATCGTAGTGTTTATGAACGCTTCGGCGCCCGTGACTTCTCTTATCCTGTCTTTTAGATGGGACGCTGCTTTATACGGTTCAGCTCTCGTGATCAGATACAAGGTGATAACGCTTTTATGCGCGCCGTAATTATGCACTGAGATACCGTATACAGCAGTGATGGTATCATCCTGTGCCGCCAGCCGTTCTATCAACTTGACAGTATCTTTGGGAGCCTTGCCGATCAGCGGTCCTATGCTCTCTTTCATTATGAAGACTCCTGCGCACAGTATACACAGCGAGACCATCGCCCCGGTGTAACCGTCGATGATCAGCCCGGAGAGCTTCTCGATCATCAACGATATGATGATCGCCGCTGTCGCGAAGCAATCCGACAGCGAGTCAACGCCCATAGCCTTAAGGCTGGGTGATTTGATGCGTTCTCCGATACGCTTGTTACAAAGATACATATATCCTTTGATGATGATGGAGACAGACAGGATGATGATCGATTCGACTGAGAACGACGTATGCTCAGGCGCTATGATCTTTGCGGTCGAAGATACAGCCGTATGTATACCCAGTCGGATTATCGTAAGAGATATGATTATACCCGACAGATATTCTATCCTGCCGTATCCGTTCGGAAAGCGCCTGTCGGCTCTCTTGTCCGCGAGCGCGAATCCCAGCAGTGTCACTATGCACGAGCCGAAGTCGGCAAGATTGTTGAAACTGTCGGCCGTTATTGCGATAGTCGAGCTGCGCGCTCCTGCTATGTATTTGAGGATATACAGCAGTAGGTTGTAAACTATGCACATAACGCACAGCAGTATACCTGCCTTTTTTCGCCCGTGGCGGTCGGGGGCTGAAAGGAATTTTGCGGTGATATATCTGATCATGGCTGCTCCGTTGCCTGTTGATATTATTACTGCGGTATGGTATAATCCTGTTGGATCGCTGAGGCTTTTTGCCGCAGTTTTCTATCTTTATACTATGACGGGTGAAAGATAACGTGAGTGATCGTACAAGAGGCATATTCTTCATCGTTCTGTCGGCGCTGCTGTTTGCCGTTATGAATGTATTCGTAAAGCTGGCAGGTGATCTTCCGGTATTCCAGAAGGTCTTTTTCCGCAACGCCATCGCGATGGTGATAGCTTTTATTGTTCTTATTAAGAAAAAAGCTCCCATAAGACCGACCGTCAAGGGCAGCACAAAATATCTGATACTGCGTACTATGTTCGGGTTGGTGGGAGTTATATGCAACTATTATGCTCTGTATTCTCTGATTATCAGCGACGCGTCTATACTCAATAAGATGTCGCCGTTCTTTGCGGTCATATTCGCCTTTGTTTTCGTCGGCGAGCGACCCAGGCTCTTTCAGTTGCTTACGCTGGCAGGAGCCTTGGTGGGCGCTGTGTTCGTGATAAAGCCCAGCTTTATGAACGCCGCTCTTATACCTGCTCTGGCAGGCTTTTTGGGAGGAGTCAGCGCAGGAGCCGCATACGGCTGTGTGCGTAAGCTCGGCACGATGGGGGAGAACAATCCGTTCATAGTTTTCTTCTTTTCCTCGGTATCTACCGCCGCGGTCCTGCCGCCTATGATAATATGGTTCGAGCCTATGACCGCACTGCAGCTGATATTTCTGCTGTCTGCCGGAGTGTGTGCCGCGCTTGCTCAGTTCTCGATCACCGCCGCTTATGCCTACGCTCCGCCCAAGGAGATATCGGTATATGATTTCAGCCAGGTGGTGTTCGCGTCTCTACTGAGCATAGTCATCTTCGGTCAGCTTCCGGATATCCTCAGCTTGATAGGATATATCATCATCATCTCTATGGCGATAGTCAACTATTTCATCGCTAACCGCAGGAGAGCCTGAGCGTTATGATGCAAAGTGGTGAATATTACTATTATTTTCAGTTTAGACAAGCGATAATTCTATCAAATTATTCTTGACAAAAATTTAAAATGTGCTAGAATTTAACTTACAATATAAAAAGGCTGTGACGAAGACGGTACGGTCTGTATGCTTTCAGAGAGTCGGCGGCTGGTGTGAGCCGACAGCATTATTCCGAGTACCCATCGCTTCTGAGCCGGAGATCCGAACAGCGTAAGCCCAGTAGATATCTCCCGTGATTGCTGCGTAAAGGCATAGGGGTTGTTGGACCCTGAGGTGGCAGTACATAGATGCTGCAAGTTGAGTGGTACCGCGGATGTGATTATTCACACTCGTCTCAATGTTGAGGCGAGTGTTTTTATTTTATCAGCAAATTTTTAACTTAAAATAAAGCCGAAAGGCGAGTTTGGGAGGAATCATCATGGCAGTTTTAGAGAACGACAAGCTCTTGGAGGTCGCTAAGCGTATACGAGAGATGCGCGAGATCTCAGGTTATACTGTCGAAGAGATGGCAGAAAAGACAGAGATATCCGTACCGGAATACCTCGCTTATGAAGAGGGCGCGGAGGACTTTCCGTTCACTTTTATACACAAGTGCGCGTTAGCCTTCGGTCTCGGTATAACCGATATCCTCGAGGGCGAGTCTGCTCGTCTGAGCAGTTATACGGTCACACGCCGCGGAGGCGGACGCCAGACAGCGGAGGAAGAGGGAATATCCATCGTCAATGTCGCTCCGATGTTCAAGAACAAGATCGCGGAACCCTATTTCTGCGAGTATGCTTATGAGGAAAAACTCCAGAACAAGCCTATCCATCTGACTAAGCACAACGGTCAGGAATTCGACTTTATCCTCTCGGGCAAGATGAAGATCCAGATAGGCTCCAACTATGAGGTCCTCGGCCCCGGCGACAGCATCTATTATGATTCGTCCACACCTCACGGCATGATCGCTGTAGAGGGCGAGGATTGCAAGTTCATCGCCGTCATCCTGCCCGGTGAAAAGACCGCCCGTGAGACTGACGACGAACTTATGAGGACACATATCGCTAAGAAGTCCGTCATCACCGAGCAGTTCGTGAGAACTATCGAGGATGAGAATGGCTGTCTCAAGGCGATCAACTTCAAGAACGAAGACAGGTTCAACTTCGCCTTTGACTGTGTAGACGCAATCGCGAACAACACTCCCGATAAGCTAGCGATGCTCCATATCTCTAAGGATAAGACAGAGCGCCGCTTTACCTTCAACGATATGAAGCGCCGCTCCAACCAGGCGGCGAACTACTTCAAGTCCATGGGTATACGCCCCGGCGACCGCGTAATGCTGGTGCTCAAGCGCCACTATGAGTTTTGGTTCTCTATCCTTGGTCTGCACAAGCTGGGCGCTATCGCTATCCCTGCGACTAACCAGCTGCTCAGTCATGACTTTGAATATCGCTTCAACGCGGCCGGAGTATCCGCTATCGTAGCTACAGCCGATGGATCGGTTGCCGACGCGGTGGATCAGGCTCAAAAGACCAGCCCTACACTGACTACCAAGATCCTCGTAGGCGGTAAGCGCGACGGATGGCACGACTTTGACGCTGAGTTCGAGATGTACTCGACCCACTTCTATCGCACCGTAGATACACCCTGCGGCGACGATACTATGATAATGTTCTTCACATCCGGCACCACCGGATATCCAAAGATAGCCGCTCACAGCTACAAGTACCCTCTGGGTCACTATGTGACCGCTAAATATTGGCACGGCGTAGATCCCGACGGCCTGCACTTCACAATATCCGATACCGGATGGGGCAAGGCTCTGTGGGGCAAGCTGTACGGTCAGTGGCTCTCTGAGGGAGCGGTATTCACCTATGACTTCGACCGCTTCCATGCCGAGGATATCCTGCCGATGTTCGCCAAGTACCATATCACCACATTCTGCGCGCCACCCACCATGCTCCGCATGATGATCAAGGAGGATATCTCCAAGTTCGACCTGAGCAGCGTAGTACATATGACAACCGCCGGCGAGGCGCTAAACCCCGAGGTGTACAGACAATTCAAGAAGGCTACCGGCTTGAGGATCATGGAAGGTTTCGGTCAGACAGAGACTACCCTCACCATCGGCAACCTGTACGGAACTACACCTAAGATCGGTTCTATGGGCAAGCCCGTTCCCGGATATGATATCGATATAGTCGATCCTGACGGCAAGCCTGTTCCCGTAGGCGAGCCCGGCGAGATAGTCATCCGCACCGACAGACGCGTTCCCTGCGGTCTGTTCAAAGGATACTATCGCAATGAAGAGGCTACCAAGGCCGCATGGTATGACGGCATGTACCACACCGGCGATACCGCGTGGCGCGATGAGGACGGATACTTCTGGTATGTCGGCAGAGTCGACGACGTAATCAAGTCCTCCGGCTATCGTATCGGCCCGTTCGAGATTGAGTCCGTCATCATGGAGCTGCCTTATGTGCTCGAGTGCGGCGTATCAGCCGAGCCTGACGATGTTCGCGGTCAGGTGGTCAAGGCTTCGATCGTGCTCGTCAAGGGCACCGAGGGCACCGATGAGCTGAAGAAAGAGATACAGGATTATGTAAAGCAGCATACCGCTCCTTATAAGTATCCTCGTATCGTTGTGTTCCGCGACAGCCTGCCCAAGACTATCAGCGGAAAGATCCAGAGAAATCAGCTCTGATCATTTACAAAATCTTTGTCAGGTTTGACAAATTTGATACAACTTTCCTGTTGACAAATACCAAAGATTGTGATAACATAATGAGCGATAAAAGGCTATGACGAAGAGGGCGCGGATACTGCGGCACTCAGAGAAGGAGCGGTTGGTGTGAGCTCCCGTGAGCGGTCCCGTGTTTGTAGCTTCTGAGCCGGGGAGAAGAAAGCTGCTGTGCAGTGATTAGACCTCCTCCGTTATGACTGCGTGAATGTCTGGGGGTTAAATGACCCTGAGAGTGGCAGAGCTGAGATATCAGCCTGCAATTTGAGTGGTACCGCGGGTCTTATGCACTCGTCTCAAAGTTATTGCTTTGGGATGAGTGCTTTTTAATTGTTATGATACCGCTCACAGCGCGTTTCTTATAGTACTATCCCGGAAAGAGGAAAGCTTATGGAAAAAATAACCGCTTTAGACGCGAAGATCAAGGAGATGGCAGCCCGAATAAAAGAGCTGCGCGAGCTAGAGAACCTGACCATCGAGGGTATGGCAGAGGCTACCGGCGTATCTGTAGATGAGTATACTGCGTGCGAGTCCGGCGAACAGGATCTTAACTTCGCCTTCATTTATCGCTGCGCTCAGGTCTTCAATGTCAATGTGACCGATATCATCGAGGGCTTCAGCCCCAACCTTAAGTCATATACGGTCACACGCCGAGGCGGGGGACAGAAGGTCTCTCAGGCTCACGGCATGACCTATTATAATCTCGCTTACGCGTTCCAGAACCGTATCGCCGAGCCTTTGTATGTGCGCTGTAAGTTCAACGCCGACGCTCAGGATCGCGAGATCGAGCTCACTACTCACGCAGGCCAGGAGATGGATCTTGTACAAGAGGGTCAGCTCCTCGTTCAGATCGGCGAGCATAAGGAACTGCTCGGCCCCGGAGATTCTATCTACTATGATTCCGATACACCTCACGGCATGATCGCCGTTGGCGGCACTGATTGTGTGTTCTACGCTATCGTTCTCAATCCTACCGGCGAGCCGATTCCCGAGCTGGAATCCGGCAAAAAGCTGCAGGACAACAGCATCATTACCGCCGATACCAAGGAGAATGAACGCGTATATAACAAGTTCGTCGACTTCAAGGTCAATGAAAAGGGCACTCCCACCGAGATCACATTCAAGAATACCGATGAGTTCAACTTCGCGTATGACGTTATAGACGAGATATCGTACAAGGAGCCCAACAAGCTCGCTATGCTGCATATCTCCAAGGATAAGACAGAACGTCGATTCACCTTCACCGACGTTCGTCATAAGTCCTGCCAGTGCGCTAATTACTTCAAGTCGCTGGGCATACGCCGCGGCGACCGCGTAATGCTGGTGCTCAAGCGCCACTATCAGTTCTGGTTCGCTCTGATGGGTCTGCATAAGTTGGGAGCTATCGCTATCCCTGCTACCAACCAGCTTCAGGCGCATGACTTCGACTATCGATTCAAGACAGCCGGCGTACGCGCGATACTTTGTACAGCCGACGGCGACACCGCCAAAGAGGTCGACATCGCCTGCGAGAGCTTCCCTCAGATTACCAAGATCATCGTCAACGGCGAGCGCGAGGGCTGGCGCACATTTGACGAAGAATACACTCTGTTCTCATCTCACTTTGAGCGCAATGAGGCTTCTCCCAAGGGCGACGACCTGATGCTGATGTACTTCACATCCGGCACCTCGGGTTATCCCAAGATCGCCGCTCACAGCCACAAGCTCGCTCTGGGACATTTCCAGACAGCCAAGTTCTGGCACGGTGTCGATCCCGACGGTCTGCACTTCACCATATCCGATACCGGTTGGGCAAAGGCCGCGTGGGGCAAGATCTACGGTCAGTGGCTATGCGAGGCTCCGATCTTCGTATATGACTTCGATCGCTTTGACGCGGCGGATATACTGCCGATGTTCGCTAAATATAATATTACTACCTTCTGTGCTCCGCCCACTATGCTAAGGATGATGATCAAGCAGGATATCAGCAAGTATGACTTTTCATCCGTAAAGCGTATGACCACTGCCGGCGAGGCACTTAACCCTGAGGTATACCGTCAATTCGAAAAGCTCACCGGACTGCAGATCATGGAGGGCTTCGGACAGACCGAGACCGCCGTTATCATCTGCAATATGATCGGCGCTTCTCACAAGATAGGTTCACTGGGCAGACCTTCGCCCATATATGACCTGCACCTGATCGACAAGGACGGCAACGATGTGCCCGACGGTGAACCCGGCGAGGTCGTTATCAATATCGGTGACGGAATGCCATGCGGTCTGGCTGTATACTACTATAACGACGTAGAGAGCACACGCAAGACATGGCGCAACGGATACTATCACACCGGTGATCTGGCGTGGCGTGATGAAGACGGCTTCTACTACTATGTCGGCAGAGTCGATGACGTTATCAAGTCGTCCGGCTACCGTATCGGCCCGTTTGAGATCGAGTCCGTTATCATGGAGCTGCCTTATGTTCTGGAGTGCGGTGTTTCCGCGGCTCCCGACGAGGTGCGCGGTCAGGTAGTCAAGGCGTCTATCGTACTGGTACCCGGTACCGAGGGGACCGATGAGCTGAAGAAAGAGATACAGGAATACGTCAAACACCATACGGCGCCCTATAAGTATCCCCGTATCGTAGTGTTCCGTGACAGCCTGCCCAAGACCACCAGTGGAAAGATCCAGAGAAATCTGCTATAATTCTAATAAGGAATAATAAATGAAATATAAACGATTAACCATCCTGTGCGGTCATTACGGCTCCGGCAAGACCAATATCGCAGTCAACATGGCGTATGATCTGCGCGCTCAGCGCGATAATGTCGCCGTAGCGGATCTGGATATAGTCAACCCGTATTTCAGGAGCAAGGACTCCGAGAGCGAGTTCAAAGAGCTAGACATACGCCTGATATGCTCCGACTTTGCCTCATCCAACGTGGACCTGCCGTCCATGCCTGCCGACCTGTACTCTATCACCGATGACCGTTCACTCAGCGCGATACTGGATATCGGCGGCGATGACCGCGGAGCATTCGCTCTGGGTCGGCTGAGGGACGCTATCCTCAGCGAGGGCGACTATGATATGTATATGGTAGTCAACCGCTATCGTCCGCTGACACCCGACGCGCCCTCCACTATAGAGGTCATGGCTGAGATAGAGGCGGCCTGCGGAATACCGTTCACAGGTATCATCAACAACTCCAACATCGCGCGCGAAACCACCGCTGACGATGTTCTGGGTTCTATGGAATACGCCGCGGAGGTCAGCCGGTTATCGGGACTTCCGCTGGTATGCACCACCGTTATGCAGGAGCTGTATGACGAGCTGTGCGATAAGGTAAGCCCATTGTTCAGCCTGAAGCTACAGGCGAAATTGATATAAAATCAGAGAAGGGGATATGAATATGGCTAAGCTGACATTCAAGACCGACAACTGTAAGGGTTGTTCGCTGTGCGTGTACGCGTGCCCCAAAGGCATCCTGCAGATCGCCACAGACAAGATTAACAAGAAGGGTCATCATCCGGCCGAGTGCATCGATATGGAGAAGTGCATAGGCTGCGCGTCCTGCGCTATGATGTGCCCCGACTGCATTATTAAGGTAGAAAGGTAGTGAGAAGACATGGCAGATAAGATTTTGATGAAGGGTAACGAGGCTATCGCCGAGGCGGCTATCATCGCCGGCTGTCGTCATTACTTCGGCTATCCTATCACACCTCAGACAGAGATCGCCGCTTATATGGCTAAGAAGATGCCCAAGATAGGCGGAACCTTCCTGCAGGCGGAGTCCGAGATCGCCGCTATCAACATGGTATACGGCGTAGCTTCCGCAGGCAAGCGCGTTATGACGTCGTCGTCATCACCCGGCGTATCGCTCAAGGGCGAGGGTTTATCCTACCTCGCAGGTTCCGACCTTCCGTCGCTGATCGTCAACGTACAGCGAGGCGGCCCCGGACTGGGCGGCATCCAGCCGTCACAGAGCGACTACTTCCAGTCTACACGCGGCGGCGGCCACGGTGACTATCACATGATAGTACTAGCTCCTGCGTCCGTACAGGAGATGGCAGAGCTGACCGTAAAGGGCTTTGAGCTCGCCGATACATACCGCATGACCGCTATGATCCTTGCCGACGGTACCATGGGTCAGATGATGGAGCCCGTATCGCTGGATATCGAGGTCAAGCCCGAGATAGATAAGCCCTGGGCTACCACAGGCACCAAGATGGCTCGTGAGCACAATATCGTCAACTCCCTGTCGCTGGTACCCGAAGAGCTCGAAGATCTCAACTTCAAGCGCTATGACCGCTATAAGATAATCGAAGAGAACGAGACCATGTACGAAGAGTATATGGTAGACGACGCAGATATCGTCATCGCCGCGTTCGGTATCGCTGCTCGCGTATCCAAGAACGCAGTCGACGAAGCTCGCAAGTTGGGCATCAAGGTCGGTCTCATCCGCCCGATAACCCTGTGGCCGTTCCCGAAGGCTCCCTTTAAAAAGGCTGCTGAGCACGCTAAGGCGTTCATCTCTGTCGAGCTCAATATGGGTCAGATGATCGAGGACGTACAGCTCGCTATCGAGAGCAAGTGTCCTGTGACCCTTTGCAACCGCGCCGGCGGTATGATCCCCGACCCGGCTCAGGTTCTTAATTCTATTAAAGAAGTAAACGGAGGTGTTCAGTAATGGCTGTAGTATTTGACAGACCCCATGCGCTGATCGATGTTCCGCTGCATTATTGCCCCGGCTGTACACACGGTATCGTTCATCGTCTGGTAGCCGAGGTCATCGACGAGCTTGGTATCGAGGGCAAGACCATCGGTATCGCTCCTGTCGGATGTTCCGTAATGGCATACAACTATTTCAATTGCGATATGATCGAGGCGGCACACGGCCGCGCTCCGGCTGTCGCAACAGGCGTAAAGCGCGCCGATCCCGACAACCACATCGTGTTCACCTATCAGGGCGACGGCGATCTGGCGTCCATCGGTATGGCTGAGACCGTTCACGCTGCGGCACGCAACGAGAACATCACCGTAATATTCATCAACAACGCGATCTACGGCATGACCGGCGGCCAGATGGCTCCGACCTCGCTCGTAGGTCAGGTCACCCAGACCTCTCCCTACGGCCGCGATCCCAAAGCCTGCGGTTATCCGATCAAGGTGTGCGAGATGCTGTCCGAGCTGGTGGGCCCCGAGTATCTCGAGCGCGTTACCGTAAATAACGTCAAGAATATCCGCAACGCTAAGAAGGCGATCAAAAAGGCATTCCAGAACCAGATCGACGGCAAAGGCTTCTCTCTCATAGAGGTAGTATCCTCCTGCCCGACCAACTGGGGCATGACTCCCAAGCAGGCGCTCGACTGGATCGAGAGCGATATGCTGCCTTACTATCCCTTAGGCGTATACAAGGACAGATCCGCACAGAAGGAGGCTGAGTGATATGGCTGCTAAGAATATGCTTTTCTCAGGCTTCGGCGGTCAGGGTATTCTGTTCGCCGGCAAGTTCATAGCCTATAAGGGTCTGATAGAGGATAAGCAGGTCAGCTGGCTGCCCTCATACGGCCCCGAGATGCGCGGAGGCACAGCATCCTGTTCTGTTATCGTATCCGATACCCCTGTCGGCTCTCCGATAGTATCCAACCCCGATGTGCTGATCGCTATGAACCTTCCGTCTCTCGATCGCTTTGAAGACGCAGTGGTACCCGGCGGCATGATCATCGCCGACTCTACGCTCATCGAGCGCAAGGTGCGCCGTGATGATGTTACCGTATTCTATGTTCCTGCTACCCGTCTGGCGTCTGACAACAAGCTCGGCAACCTGGCTAATATGATAATCGTCGGCAAGCTCCTCAAGGAGATTGGTGACTATAACGAGGATGGGCTCAACGCCGCACTCGATAAGGTCATTTCCGCACGCCACGCCGATATGAAAGAAGTCAACTTGAGAGCTATCAAGCTCGGTGCGGAGTACGCTGAATAAAAACCGAACGACTTATGCCGTCCGTAATATGATACTTAATATATAAAGGAGTAATCATCATGGATATCAAAGTTACATTAAATCCAAATCCTGCCGCTAAGCCCGATCCGTCAACCCTTGGCTTCGGCAAGATCTTTACTGACCATATGTTTATGTGGAGCTGGAACAGCGAGAAGGGCTGGTACAATCCCCGTATCGTACCCTTCGAGCGCCTCTCCATCCATCCTGCTTCAACCGTTCTGCACTACGGCTCCGAGATCTTTGAGGGTCTCAAGGCTTATCGCCGCGCCGACGGTAAGGTGCAGATGTTCAGACCCATCGAGAACATCCGCCGTATGAACAACTCCGCCGAGCGTCTATGCCTGCCTCAGATGCCTGAGGAGGACTTTATGCAGGCTCTTAAGGAGTTCGTAGCTCTCGAGCAGGACTGGACTCCCTCGGCTCCCGGCACCTCTCTGTATCTCAGACCGTTCATGTTCGGCAACGACGAGAGCCTCGGCGTACACGCTGTTCATAACGCTGAGTTCCTGATCATCGCTTCTCCGGTAGGTTCCTACTACAAAGAGGGCATCAACCCGGTCAAGATCATGATCGAGGACGTAGACGTTCGCGCGGTACGCGGCGGCACAGGCTATGCTAAGTGCGGCGGCAACTACGCTGCATCCAACCGCGCAGGCGAGCGCGCTGAGCAAAAGGGCTATTCTCAGGTCCTATGGCTTGACGGCGTTGAGCGCAAGTATATCGAAGAGGTCGGCGCTATGAACGTTATGTTCAAGATCGCCGGCAAGGTCATCACACCTATGCTGTCCGGTTCTATCCTGCCCGGCGTAACACGCAAGTCTATCATTGACGTACTCAAGAGCGAGGGCATAGAGGTAGAGGAGCGACTGCTCTCTGTTGATGAGCTGGCTGCGGCCATGGCTGACGGCACTCTGGAAGAGGCTTGGGGCTGCGGTACCGCTGCTGTAGTATCCCCGATCGGCGAGCTGTGCTACAAGGATCATAAGTACACCGTCAACAACGGCGAGATCGGCGCGCTGACTCAGCACCTCTATGATACCCTGACCGGTATCCAGTGGGGCAAGCTCGAGGATACATTCGGCTGGACCGTTGAGATCTGATAGCTCAATAATTACTACAAAGGCGAGCGTCATGCTCGCCTTTTTTGTACTAAAGTACGAAAGTTTGATTAAAGGATTATTATTCTTGACAAAAAAATAAGCTTGTGTTATATTACTTATCAGTTAAATACACCTTAAATGCGTTGATGAAATTATCCCGTTTATGATTCTTTTCAGAGAGTCGCCGGCAGGTGAAAGGCGGCAGGATAGTAGATGCGGAGTCTCGTTTCGGAGCAGAGCCGGTGAAGCGCAAGTTGTAGTCGGCTACGGAGTGTCCCGTTATCATGACAGAGGGCTTGTCAGAGTCCGGTGAGAGACCGCCGTATGGCGGTAATCAGGGTGGTACCGCGATGTAAGATCGTCCCTGAGGTCGGTTGACCTCGGGGATTTTATTTTTGTATGTTTTATTTACACTGAGAGGAAGATATATATGAAGCAAATCAGGATTTCGGATGTTACCTTATGTGATTCTAAGAACAATCTGTCATTTAAGCAGAAGCTCGAGATAGCTCGTAAGCTGGAGCGTCTGGGAGTAGACGCTATCGAGCTCAGCGAGCTGGGCGATTCAAAGGCCGATACCCTGCTGGTACGTACGATATCATCGTTCGTCAAGACAGCGGTCATCTCCGTAGGTGCAGCGTCATCGCTCGACAGTATCGACAGAGCCGCAGAGGCGTTATCCTCAGCTGCTCATCCGCGCATCAGGATCGAGCTGCCCATGTCAACACCCGTTATGGAGTATTCTCTGCACAAAAAGCAGGATAAGATGCTGATATATGTCCGCTCGATGGTCGAGAAGGCAAAGTCCCTCTGCTCAGACGTAGAGTTCGTGGCCGTTGACGCTACCCGTGCCGAGGAGGAGTTCCTCATCCAGGCTATCCGTACCGCTGCCGAAGCCGGCGCAGATATTGTGACGGTCGCTGACGACGCGGCTATTCTGCTGCCGGATGACTTCGCCGCCTTTGTGTCCCGTGTTACCGAGGGCATAGACGCTAAGATAGGCGTTATGTGCAGCGATAAGAACAGCGTTGCCACAGCGGCCGCGATCCTGTCGGTCAAGAACGGTGCCGACGGAGTCAAGACCTGTGTTGACGGCGAGATCACTTCGCTGAGAGCCTTTGCCGCCATGATAGGCAACGTCAAGGAGAGCTACGGCGTATATGTGGATATCCGCGCTACCGAGCTGCACCGTGCTATCGATCAGATAGAGTGGATCATCGGTGGAAAAGCTCATACAGCAGTGCGAGAGATCGCAGACGACGGCGTGAAGCTCAATGCCAACGATACCGTTGACACCGTGCGCGAGAATATCGAAAAGCTCGGATACGACCTTAGCGATGATGATATCGACAAGGTATATGAAGAGTTCCGCCGCATCGCCCGTAAGAAGAGCGTAGGCATCAAGGAGCTGGACGCTATCGTCGCTTCATCCGCTCTGCAGGTTCCGGCTACATACAAGATCGAGAATTATGTAATAAACTCTGGCAACATCATCACCGCCTCCGCTCAGATAACTCTCAGCAAAGACGGCAGACAGTTCACCGGCGTATCCATAGGCGACGGTCCGATCGACGCGGCATTCCATGCGCTGGATCAGATCATTGGACGTCACTTTGAGCTGGATGACTTCAGCATCCGCACCGTAACTCAGGAGAAAGAAGCTATGGGCAGCGCGCTGGTCAGACTCAGAGCAGGCGGAAAGATCTATTCAGGTACAGGACTGTCCACCGATATCATCGGCGCTTCGGTCAGAGCGTATATCAACGCGGTCAACAAGATCGTTTATGA
>Ga0310696_10000405_pt1 | contig 69680 bp, 52 predicted proteins | sample AusTroGonzalo_MG_4_FD_203885 | JGI IMG/M metagenome (GOLD analysis project Ga0310696, IMG submission 203885) | Bovine rumen microbial communities from tropical cattle in Woodstock, Queensland, Australia - Gonzalo_02 (v2) (version 2) | ecosystem: Host-associated > Mammals > Digestive system >...
ACTGGTGCTGCTTATAAGCAAACTGCGTTACGGTTATCGGATGGACTCTGCTCTTGTAAGGAACTTTCTTATGCAGGGCGCTTTTGTGGTTGCTGCAACATACGGAATCATTAATGGCGGTGTCATGGGCTATGGGTTGAGTATTGCCATGTGCATCTGCGCCTCATCGGTTACGCTGCATTTCTTCAAGGAACATACCACGTTCGTGCCGGGGGTACTCTCCAAGGTGTTTCGCAAATATCACAAGCATTAATTTTGTGTCAGGTTTTTTAGGCTTTTTCTCTTGAACTTATCAAGTGAAATTGTTACTTTTGTCTTTTACACGCATAGCGCGTATAACTGACTAAAGAAACTTTAATTATTATGGATGATTTAATGGGACTGGTAACTGCCAAGGCACAGGAGTGGCTGGGCAGTTCTTTCGATGAAAAGACACGTGAGGAGGTTAAGGCTCTCATGGCCAAGGATGACAAGTCTGACCTGATTGACGCCTTTTACAAGGATCTGGAGTTTGGAACAGGCGGACTGCGTGGTATCATGGGCGCAGGTACCAACCGCATGAACATATATACCGTGGGTATGGCTACCCAGGGACTGGCCAACTATCTGAACAAGAACTTCAAGGAACGCAAGCAGATATCGGTTGTGGTGGGACATGACTGCCGCAACAACGGACGTCTGTTTGCCGAGACCGTAGCAAACATATTCAGCGCAAACGGCATCAAGGTCTATCTGTTTGATGACCTGCGTCCTACACCGGAGGTATCTTTCGCAATCCGTTATCTGGGCTGCCAGAGCGGTGTGAACGTTACCGCCAGCCACAACCCGCGTGAGTACAACGGCTACAAGGCATACTGGGAGGACGGCGCACAGGTGCTGGCTCCGCACGATACCGGCATCATTGATGAGGTTGCCAAGGTCAAGGTTCAGGATATCAAGTTCAAGGGTAACCCTGACCTGATACAGATAATAGGCGAGGAGGTTGACAAGCCCTATCTGGATGCCATTGAGGGTATCTGCATTGATCCCGCCCTGGTTAAGCGCAACCACGATCTCTGCATCGTTTACACTCCGCTGCACGGATGCGGCCGCGTAATGATACCGCGCTCACTTAAGCAGTGGGGCTTTACCAACGTGAACTGCGTTCCCGAGCAGATGATTCCGGACGGCAATTTCCCTACAGTGGTATCTCCCAACCCTGAATATCCCGAGGCTCTGACCATGGCTCTGGCCCTGGCCCGCAAGCTGAACGCCGACGTCGTTATGGCATCTGACCCGGATGCTGACCGTCTGGGTGTGGCCTGCCGCGATGACAAGGGCCAGCTGACCCTGCTTAACGGCAACCAGACCGCAATGATTTTTCTCTACTACATCATAACACAGTACACCAAGCTGGGCAAGATGACCGGCAAGGAGTATATTGTCAAGACCATCGTGACCACCGAGGTCATAAGCCGCATTGCCCAGAAGAACAACCTGGAGATGTTTGACTGCTACACCGGATTCAAGTGGATTGCCAAGGTCATTGCCGATGAGAACGCCAAGGGCAAGCACTACATCGGCGGCGGTGAGGAGAGTTTTGGTTTCCTGGCCGAGGACTTTGTACGTGACAAGGATGCCGTATCGGCCTGCTCACTGATGGCTGAGATTGCCGCATGGGCCAAGGAGAACGGCAAGACTCTCTGGGACCTGCTGCTGGATGCTTATCAGGAGTACGGATTCTCACAGGAGGGTGCCGTAAGCGTTGTAAAGCCAGGTAAGAGCGGTGCCGATGAGATCAAGGCTATGATGGAGCAGTTCCGCGCCAACCCGCCCAAGACTCTGGCCGGTGAGAAGGTGGTTCTGATCAAGGATTTCAAGTTGCTCAAGCAGACCGATGAGGCCGGTAAGGTGACCGATCTGGTTATGCCGGAGCCGTCAAACGTGCTGCAGTACTTTACTGCTGCCGGTGACAAGATATCGGTACGTCCTTCCGGTACGGAGCCCAAGATAAAGTTCTACATGGAGGCCAAGCTGCCCATGGCAAGCAAGGCGGATTACCTTAAGGTACAGGCACAGGCCATGAAGAAGATTGACGCATTCAAGAAAGATCTGGGTATCTGATGCGGAAAGGTAAGATAGGTTTTCTGCGTGCTGCAGGACTGGTTTCTGCGCTGTGCATACTGCTGGCGGGCTGCTCGGAGCGTCGGGGTGAAGTGGCTATACGTATTGTGGCCACAACCGATGTCCACGGCAATATCTTTGACAAGGACCTGATTGACGGTACTGAGAGGGATGGCTGTCTGGCCAAGTTCTCCACTTTCCTTAACCGTGAGCGCAAGGAGAACAGGAACGTGATATACCTGGATGCCGGCGATGTGCTGCAGGGATCAGTTGAGATGTATCATGATGTGACGGCTCAGTTTGAGCGTGAAAGCCTGGCTGCACAGGCTTACGGCTTGTTGGGCTGTGAGGCAGTAACCTTTGGCAATCATGAGATGGCTGCAGGCATGACGGCGTTTGAGGGCTTCCGCTACTATGCTCCTTTCCCGATATTGGGAGTCAACGTATGCTTTGATGATTACGGTGATTTCCTTGACTCATACACCATGATTGAGCGTGGCGGCGTGAAGGTGGCAGTGCTGGGCATGACTACTCCCGTGGTCAACTACTCCGTACCGGCAGACCGCAAGGGTGACCTTGAATTCCGTGACATAGTGGAGACCGCCAGGTTTGCCGTTCCAATACTGCGTGAGCGGAAGGGGGCCGATGTGGTGGTGGCACTTGTCCATTCAGGCCTTGAGGGAGGACGCATGGATGCTGAAGGTGTGTTTGAGGATGAGGTGAGCATGCTGGCTGCCCAGGTGCCCGGAATAGACCTGATAATATACGGACATGACCATGAGGCGGCATGTCTCAAACTGGCCGGTCCGGACGGTGACTCGGTGCTGGTAATCAATCCGGGACCATACGCGCAGAATGCTGCGGTGGCTGACGTCAAGGTTGATTTCAGGGGCTCAGACAGTCCCAAGGTCTTAACCTCAGGTTATTTGCAGGATATTACTGTTGAGGAACCAGACAAGGCGTTCATGAAAAAACTCTCAGGATGGTATGGTGATGTCAAGGCCTACTGTGACTCCATTGTAGGCAGTGTCAACATTGCGCTTGAGGGTAAGGGCGCACTCTGGAGAGGGTCATCGGCCATGGATTATGTACACTCCATACAGCTGGCCTTTCAGGGTGCCGAGATATCTCTCACGTCACCGGTGTTTGCAGGTACGTATATTCCTGCAGGCAATATCGCCATGCGTGACCTGTTCAAGGTCTATAGGTTTGACAACACAATGGTATCGGTCAACCTGAGGGGCAGCGAGGTAAGGGATATCCTTGAATACTCCACCTCACTGTACTACAACACGGTAAAGAAGGGTACGGACAATCTGCTCAAACTGCGTGCTCCCGATGCAGACGGCGTGCGTATGACAGAGATACCGTCAAACTACTTTATCACGGCTGCCGGCATTGACTATGAGGTTGATGTAACCAAACCGGCGGGAGAGCGTGTAAGGATACTCTCCATGTCGGACGGAAAGCCGTTTGATCCTAACCGTATGTACCGCACCACCATCAACTCATTCCTGTACGGAGGTACAGAGAGTGCGCTGTTTGAGAGCGGTGCGCTTAAACATAAGGATATGCCGGTAAGGTGTAACCTTTCATCGGCGGCCGATATCAGGTATTTTATGATTACCCGGATGACATCCAGCGATGACCGCAGGGTGAACGTGAAAACCTTCTCTAACTGGAGGCTTGTCCCTGAACGTCTGGTCAGTGAGTGCCTCGCTAAGGATACTATAGATTTTTCCATCATTAAAGAACAGACCCGTTAAACGGTTCAAAAAACAATGATTATGAATAAGACAGTTTATTTACTGATTGCGGGAGCAGTGCTCTCACTTTCCGCGTGCAAGACAAGTCAGAACGCTTATAAAGAGGCCTATGAGAAGGCCGTGAGCGGCGATGAGGCCAAGACTACGGTTGAAGAACCGGTAGTGACCAATGAGGCACCCACCGCTGAGGATGTATCAAACGTATCAGTACGTGAGGAGAAGGTCTCAGTGGTTTCAGGTGATGAGATCAAGGCATACGGAATAGTATGCGGCAGTTTCTCACTCAAGGCTAATGCCGATGCCCTGCGCCAGCGTCTGATAAATGACGGATATTCAGCTGTGGTTGTTGTCAATGAGGCAGGCAAGACCTATCGCGTGGTATGTGCCAGCTTTGACACCAAGGATGAGGCTGTAGCCGAGCGTACCAAATTCAAGGCCAAGTATCCTGACAATCAGGACTTCCAGAGTGCCTGGATCCTTTACAAGAAGTAACCTTGGGAAGGATTCTGGCTATTGACTACGGTACCAAACGTACCGGGATTGCGGTTACTGACCCCTTACGGATAATACCCGGCGGGTTGACCACTGTCGCTACGCATGAGCTGATGACGTTCCTTGCCGGGTATTTCAGCAAGGAGACGGTGGATCTTATAGTTGTGGGTCATCCTACCAATATGAACGGTGAGGAATCAGCCAGCATGCAGCAGATTCGTCCGTTCGTGGCCAAACTCATAAAACAGTATCCGGATAAGGAGGTGGTCATGTTTGATGAACGCTTTACATCGGTATTGGCACAGAAGGTCATACTTGATGCCGGTATCAAAAAGATGGCCCGCCGCAACAAGGCACTGGTGGATGAGGTCAGTGCAACCATTATTCTTGAATCATACATGAATTCAATACACTACAAAAAATGATATTACCTATTTATACCTACGGACAGAGTGTCCTCAAGAAAGAGGCTGAGGAGATAGGTCCTGAATATGAGGGCCTGGACCAGCTTATCAAGGATATGTTTGAAACTCTCAGGAAATCAGAGGGCGTAGGCCTGGCAGCTCCTCAGGTGGGACTCTCCATCAGGCTTGCCGTGGTTGATCTGGATGTCATATCCGATGACCAGCCGGAGTTCAAAGGCTATTTCAAGACCTATATCAACCCCTATATTGAGGAGACAGACGGTGCTCTTGTACCCTATGAGGAGGGCTGTTTGAGCTTTCCCGGCATCCATGAAAAGGTCAACCGTCCGGAGCGTGTCCGCGTAAGCTGGCTGGATGAGAATTTCCAGGAGCATGACGAGTGGTTTGAGGGATTTCCGGCACGTGTGCTTCAGCATGAGATAGACCATCTGGACGGTAAGTGTTTCATAGACCGCATGTCACCCCTGCGCAGGCAGATGAACAAGAAGAACCTCAGTTCAATAGCCGCCGGAAAGTTCAGTTGTGACTATAAGGTCAAGGTGGCCCGCAAATAAGATGAGGGTAGGGCGGAAAGTGCTTGCCTGCGTAGCGCTCCTGTCAGTGCTGTGCGCTCCTGTCAGGTCTCAGATCAATACTGACCGTATGATGTCTGTAGGCCGGACCGCCCTCTATTTTGAAGACTACGTACTCTCAATACAGTATTTCAATCAGGTTATCAGTGCCAAGCCCTATCTGTATGAACCCTATTTCTACAGGGCAGTGGCCAAACTCTCACTTGAGGATTACCGCGGAGCCGAACAGGATTGCAGCAGTTCCATCAGCCGTAATCCTTTTGTCATTAACAGTTATCAGGTCAGGGGTCTGGCCCGTGTCTATCAGGAACACTATGATGACGCCATTGATGACTTCAGGGCAGGCTTGCGCCTTGACCCGGACAACAGCTCGTTAAGGCATAACCTTATTCTTTGTCTGGCTCGCAGCGGCCGCAATGACGAGGCCGTCATGGAGGCTGACACCCTGCTGGAGATGTCACCCCGCTATGCTCCGGCCATGGCCATGCGATCGGACTTGCTTTGGGAGCAGGGTGACAGCACCGGTGCTCTGGAGTGGGTAAACAAGGCGCTTGAGGTGAACCGGTATGATGCCGCCATGCTTCATCATCGCGGCGTAATGCTGGCACGTATGGAGCGTTATGATGAGGCTGAGCAGGATTTGGACCGTTCCGTCTATCTGGATCCTTCCAACTCAGGTGCCTACGTGACCCGTGCCATGATACGCTATTTCCGTGATAATCTGAACGGAGCGCTTGATGACTATGATCTGGCAGTCATGATTGATCCGGGCAATATCACAGCCCGTTACAACCGTGGTAACTTGCGTGCACAGGTGGGCGAGGATAACCGTGCCATCGAGGATTTTGATGTTGTCATAGCGGCTGATCCGGAAAACCTGCTGGCAGTATTCTACCGTGGCGTACTGCGTGAGAATACGGGTGATTTGAGCGGTGCCGAGCAGGATATAACACGTGTTATTGAAGCCTATCCGCAGTTCATTGAGGGATATCAGTTGCGCAGTGAGGTACGTGAAAAACTTGGCAACCGGCGCGGTGCCGAAGAGGATGCCATGGTAGTGATACGTGAGCAGAACCGCCGCTTCAACAATGCAATGGGTTATGCCGATTCATCGGACAGCAATGATGACGGCAAGACACGTGAAAGCTCTGACAAAAACGTACGCCACTACCGTAAAATCGTGGTTGATGAGGACCTTGAGAATTCGACCGGATTCTCAAGCGAGTACCGTGGCAAGGTCCAGAACCGCAATGTCGAGGCCAGGTATCTGGAGCCTTTCCGTCTGACCTACTTCAGGGACAACAGCAAGGCAGTGAGCAGTGTGCGTTACAGCAGGATTGTTGACCAGCTCTATGAAACCGGCTGTTTTATGAGGGAGATATTGCTTGAGAACCGTGAGGTCTCACTTGACGAAAGGCAGATTAGAGTGCTTTTTGAGGATATTGAAAAACGTACTTCGCAGTTGGGATCGGATTCCTACAAAACCGCCAATCTGCTGTTGGCCCGTGCTATTGATTTTGCCCTGCTTCAGGATTTTAACAGTGCTCAGGACGATATAGAGAACTCGTTGGCCATAAATCAGGACAGTTGGGCCGTATGGTTCCTCCGGGCACAGATAAGGGCACGTAACATACAGATAAAACAGGCTTCACAGGATATGGATCTGAACAAAAGCCGTTCTGATGACCGTGACGTTTCGGCCGATCCGGGTTACCTGGATGTGATACGTGACCTGACCCAGGTGATAAGTATGGAACCCTCATTTGCATATGCATATTACAACCGTGGTACCTTCTATGCCATGACCAATGATCTCCATGCCGCAATGGTGGATTTGGACAAGGCAATTGAACTTGATGGCACCATGGCCGAGGCGTGGTATAACCGCGGACTGGTGCTGGTACTCCTTAACCGGATGGATGAGGCGTTCAGTGATCTTAGCCGCGCGGGCGAGCTTGGCATCTATTCGGCATATAATATAATAAAACGCTTCTCCAAGTCCGAATAATTTGATAAATTCGCACGCTCAAATAGAAATTACTATAAAACAACATGATAAAGATTACGTTTCCCGACGGTTCCGTACGCGAATATGAAAGCGGCGTAACCGGTTATGAGATTGCCGAGAGCATCAGCCAGCGTCTGGCACAGGATGTGTTGGCCTGCAGTGTGAATGACCAGATTACAGAGCTCAACCGCCCCATAACCACCGATGCTACCATCAAACTGCACAAGTGGGAGGATGAGGAGGCCAAGCACGCATACTGGCACACCAGCGCTCACCTTATGGCCGAGGCCCTGCAGGAGCTCTATCCCGGCACACAGTTCGGTATAGGTCCGGCAATCGAGAAGGGATTCTACTATGACATTATGCCTCCTGAAGGTGTTGTAATCAAGGAGAGTGATTTCCCGGCAATTGAGGCCAAGATGAAGGAACTGGTCCAGAAGAAGGAGAAACTGGTTCGTGAGGAGATATCAAAGGCCGATGCCCTTAAGTTCTTTGCTTCACGCGGTCAGAGCTACAAGAATGAACTCATTGCCGATCTGGAGGACGGTACCATCACCACCTACACTCAGGGTAACTATACAGACCTTTGTCGCGGACCGCACCTGGTTGACACCGGCGTCATCAAGGCTATCAAACTGTTGGCTACATCGGCCGCATACTGGCGCGGTGACGAGAAACGCCCGCAGATGACCCGTATCTACGGTATCACATTCCCCAAGCAGAAGATGCTTGACGAGTATCTGGAACTCCTTGAGGAGGCCAAGAAGCGTGACCACCGCAAGATAGGCAAGGAGATGGAACTCTTTATGTTCAGTGACATGGTCGGCAAGGGACTGCCCATCTGGCTGCCCAAAGGCACGGCACTGCGTCTGCGTCTGCAGGATTTCCTTTCACGTATCCAGAAGCGTTACGGTTACCAGCAGGTAATCACTCCGCATATCGGTTCCAAGCAGCTCTATGTAACTTCAGGTCACTGGGATCACTACGGCAAGGACAGCTTCCAGCCCATCACCACCCCTGAGGAGGGTGAGTGCTACCTGCTCAAGCCTATGAACTGCCCTCACCACTGCTGCATATTCAAGTCACAGCCCCGCTCATACAGAGACCTTCCTCTGCGCATAGCTGAGTTCGGTACCGTATATCGTTACGAGCAGAGCGGTGAGCTTCACGGACTGACCCGTGTACGCAGCTTTACACAGGATGATGCACATATATTCTGCCGTCCTGATCAGGTAAAGGGTGAGTTCATCCGCGTAATGGAGATTATTGAGATTATCTTCAAGGCTCTTGATTTTGACAACTTTGAGGCTCAGATTTCACTGCGTGACCCCAACGACCACGAGAAGTACGTTGGTAGCGATGAGGTTTGGGAGAAGGCAGAGAAGGCTATTGTCGAGGCTTGTGAGGAGAAGGGCCTCAAGGCTACCGTTGAGTACGGCGAGGCTGCATTCTACGGCCCCAAGCTTGACTTCATGGTTAAGGATGCCCTGGGTCGCCGCTGGCAGCTGGGTACTATCCAGGTTGACTACAACCTGCCTCAGAGATTTGAGCTTGAGTATATTGCTTCCGATAACCAGAAGGAGCGTCCGGTAATGATTCACCGTGCACCCTTTGGTTCAATGGAGCGTTTTGTGGCTGTACTCATTGAGCATACCGCCGGTAAGTTCCCGTTGTGGCTCACACCTGACCAGGTGGCTATCCTGCCTATCTCAGAGAAGGCAAATGATTACGCCCATAAGGTGCAGGAGGAGCTTGAGAACAAATATGAGATCCGCGGATTCGTCGATGACCGCAATGAGAAGATTGGCCGCAAGATCCGTGACAATGAGGTAAAGCATATTCCTTATATGCTTGTTGTCGGTGAGAAGGAGGCTGAAAACGGTGAAGTTAACGTACGCAAGCAGGGTGCAGAGAACCTTGGAAACATGAAAATTGACGATTTTGGTAAAAAAATTGCCCAAGAAGTTAATTCTATGATAAATAAATGGTAATTTTGCGCGCTAATTCTGTATTATTGAGTGTATAACAGACAATAGAGATTAATTGATTCTGAATGAAGAAAGACAATTTGAGTGATCAGTATCAGGTAAATGATGAGATCCGTGCCAAGGAGGTCCGTATAATCGGTGAAGGTTTTGAACCCAAGGTGGTTTCAATTCGCGAGGCCCTCAGAATAGCTGACGAAATGGAGTTGGATCTTGTCCTTATTTCACCTAATGCAGTTCCTCCGGTTTGCAGAATCGTTGATTTCTCCAAGTTCATTTATCAGCTCAAGAAAAAGCAGAAGGAGGCCAAGGCCAAGCAGGTCAAGATTGATGTCAAGGAGATACGGTTCGGACCCCAGACTGATGATCATGACTACAACTTCAAGCTGAAGCACGCCATGGGTTTCCTGCAGAACGGTGACAAGGTCAAGGCATATGTGTTCTTCCGCGGCCGTTCAATACTCTTCAAGGAGCAGGGCGAGAATATCCTGGCCCGTTTTGCAAAAGATCTTGAGGAGTACGGAAAGCAGGAGCAGGCACCCATCCTGGAGGGCAAGCGTATGACAATCTTCATATCGCCCAAGAAGGGTGGAGCAGCCAAGAAAGCTGATGGCCCCAAGCAGCAGGAAGAGGATAATGAATAACATGACCGATACGCTCCGGCATGGTGCGTACGGTTTTTAATAACAAACAAATAATTAACAACAAATGAAGACAAAGACTAATTCCGGTTCCAAAAAAAGATTCGCTCTTACCGGATCGGGCAAAATCAAGAGAAAACACGCTTATCACAGCCACATTCTGACAAAGAAGACTAAGAAGCGTAAGAGAAACCTGGATCACTTCACACTGCTTGACCAGGCAAACTCAAAACAGGTTAAGGACCTGCTTTGCATGAGATAACCCGAGAAAGTGTTCAGTCAAAAGAAAAATTAACCGATTTGTCAGCCTGAAAGTCCTGTTTTGATGGGCGCTGACATTCAAAAAACAAAAAACTATGCCGAGATCAGTAAATCACGTTGCTTCTAGAGCAAAGAGAAAGAAAATTTTAGGTCTTACCAGAGGTTACTTTGGTGCTAGAAAGAATGTCTGGACCGTTGCCAAAAACACTTGGGAGAAGGGTCTTACTTATGCATTCCGTGACCGTAAGAACAAGAAGAGAGAGTTCCGTGCACTGTGGATCCAGCGTATCAACGCTGCTGCCCGTCTTGAGGGTATGAACTATTCACAGCTTATGGGTGCTATCCATAAGGCAGGTATCGAGATCAACCGCAAGGTGCTGGCCGACCTGGCTATGAACAACCCTGAGGCATTCAAGGCCATTGTTAAGAAGGTTAAGTAATTAACTTTAGATAGTTAAAAAGCGGGTGGAATTTGGTTTCACCCGCTTTTCTTATTACCTTCGTACTGACCGCACCGGGTTAGATCGGGAGACTCATCAATTAATATGAAGAACCGGGATTGCTTCGGTCGCCAATGGCGGGCCACGCCCCTCACGGGGTAACCTTCGGTCGGTGGATTACAAAGGAGGCCGGGCGCTCAAAACTTATGTTTCCGGAGTTCTCATCACATCACCGGTGCGGTTTTAGACCATAACAACATTATTATAAAGGTAACGGGCTGATCCTGTTTAGGGGTCAGCCCGTTATTCCTTATCAGGCTCCGGCAATCATTTAAGGTGAATCTCTTTCCTTCCGTTGATTATTGATATACCATAGTAACTGTCGCCCACGGGTGTGCCGCCAAGATTGTAGCGGGTTCCGGTTGCAGCCTTCTCATCGGCCGTAATATACTCTACATCGGTCTTGAATGAGAACTGCACCTTGTCTATGTTACAGTTCTGGCCGGTTATGGTAAAGCGTATAACCTGCTTGCCTTTGTACAGGTGGAAATTCTTGCTGCTGCTTACTGTCTTGTAGGTGCCCCAGTCATTGCTGGCAGTCTGGGGTACGGAGACAGTGCCAAGGGTGGTCTCCTTGCCGTCCTTGATCAGCCCAATCCTGAACCCGGAGCCTGTGGTTCCGGAACTTACCGTGGCCGTGAATGAGTAATAGCCCTGCTGCTTGACATCGACCGTATATTCAAGCCACTCGCCGGTGCTGGTGTAGCCAATGGCATTTCCGTTGTTACCTTTTACTATATCCACTCCTTCATTGTCGGAGCGTCCTGTGCCGTCACCCTGGACGTTGGTGTCATCCTGATATGATATGCCTATGCCTCCTATGTCAAAGTTCTCGGCCTCAATGGTTCCGGGTATGCTTATGGCACCGTTGTACGGACCGCGTACTTTCATGTTGAGGCTGGCAATCTTTGACTCGCGTTTAAGGGTGTCAACAGCAATGGCCGTGACGGTGTTGGTGCCCGCCGTGGTGGGGGTAAAGGTATATCTGAAAGGTCTTGTCCTGATGGTGTCGGTAAGGATTATGCCGTTCATGAGAACCTTGATCCTGTCAATCCTGCCCTGATTAACGGTATATACGGGAGTGAATGTCAAAGTGTTGGATGAGCCTACTGTACCGTTTGAGGGGCTGGCGGACATCCTTATGTTTACGGAGTCTGTCACCTCGACATGCTCAAATATAAACTTGTCTATATTGCAACTGCTGCCGGTAATGGTAAGGCGGATTATCTGCTCGCCTACATTGAGTTTGACAAGTGTACGGCCGGTCATGGTGATGTATTTGCTCCAGTCGTTGTCGGCTGTCTTGGGTACGGTTATCTTATCGGTAATGTTGGTAAGAGCGTCAACATCACTTAAGGCAAGCTGGAAGCTGGAGTTGTTTGTGCCAGATGATACTACGGCCTTGTAGGTATAATATCCTGATTCCTGCACGTTTACGGTGTATTCCAACCATTCGTCGGTATTGGTATAGCCTATGGCTTTGCCTCCGTTGCCTGATACCACATCCACACCTTCACAGTCGCTGCGGTAAGAACTGGCGTCTCCGTCCTTTGTACTGTTAGAGTCATGATAGGTTACGCCGTCACCACCCTTGTCAAAATCTTCGGCCTGAATGGTGCCCGGTATCTCTATCTGTTTGAACGGAGTGCGCGGGTTTACGGCCTTAAAGCTGCCCAGTCGCTCGTAGGTCTTTTGGCTGTCTGTATAAACTACAGCCTTCAGGTCATACTGTCCGTTGGCCGTGGGCACATACTTGACAATATAGGGTGCTTCAGTCATTGTTGCGTAAAGCTTACCTTTTATATATAGCTGGACGCTGTCTATCTTTATGCTCTTTTCAACCATGGTGGCACGTACCGTAATTGGCAGGGTGTCGCCGCGGGTGGTTTTTAATGATGCGGGCTTGATGTAAAGCGATATCTCCTTTTTCATGCCTGGGAACGGGCTCTTGGCGTTTATGGCTTCATCTGATGCCATGTACTCACGCAGCCATGTCATGGCTTTGCGCTCGGTGTTCTTGTTGTTCTCATATTTGATTATGCCCGATGTCCCTTCATTCCATGTCTTTCCGTAGATATATCCCCACAAGGTTATTCCGGCGCAGTAGTCGTTCTGCCAGAAATAGGGTATATGGTTCTTGTAATCAGTGAGCTGGGCATCGTCATCGCTTGTCTGGATATCATACTCAGTCACATACATGGGCATCTTAAGTGCATTCTGTATCTTGGTATCTGCATTCTTGAGCTCTTGCAGACTGACACCTTTAAGTTCATGTGACTGGCATCCGTAGGCGTCAATGGGGGCTCCTGCGTCACGCAGTGTGCGTACCAGGTCTATGAACGCGTCAGTATCATACCGGAATGTGTTGTAGTCATTGTATATCAGGATGGCGTTGGGCCAGCGCTCATGAGCCAGTTCAAAAGCGTTGATAAGCCAGTCATATCCGGTCTTGCCTCCGCCGCCCAGAGACTCCTTCATGAGCGGGTTCCCTGGCTGGTGCGTACCTATAGCCTCGTTTACCACGTCAATCATAGGCAGGTCGGGATACCTTTTGCTGGCGGCGTCAAACCATTTTACAATGGCATTGTAACGGTCCTTGACAGGCATGCTGCTGTCAAACCACTTTGGGTACTGGGCTCCCCATACCAACGCATGGAACTTGTAGGTAAAGTTGTGGCTTTTGGCATAGTTGAATATGTTGTCGCTTCCCCAGTTGTAGCTGCCCTTGTTGCCCTCAACCGAGGCCCATTTTGACTCGTTCTCGGGCGTGATCTGGTTCCATAGGGTATAATACGCTGCGGATCCGTAGTCAATCTGACCATAGGTGGTTATATTGCCCAGGAACTTGTCCTTGTTGGTTGAAATCTGGGCGTAACTGTTCAGAGTTAAAAAGCAGAGCGTACTTATGATTCCGGCTCTGAAAACGGTGTGACGGACTTTTGCCGATGATTCTCTCATAGCAATAAAAAGTGATTAGTTGAAAAACAGGTCAGTACTGTTACAGCAAAGGTATAAAACCTGCGTAAATATACGCAGTCCGTAGTGTTAAAAAACAGGGCTGATGTAAAACTTTTTTCAACGGATGCCGGCTCTGCTCAATGCGCGCTGGTAACGGGCGGCGTTAGCGTTGTGCTGTGACAGGGTGGTGGCAAAGTTGTGATAGCCGCTGAAATCCTCCTTGGCGCACATGTAGAGATAGTTGTGCTTGGTATAATTAAGGACTGCGTCTATGGATTGGGTGCCCGCAAAGCGTATCGGGGCAGGCGGAAGCCCGGCATACTTGTATGTGTTATAGGGTGAGTCAACCTCCAGATGTGCCTTGAGAACCCTTTTGGGCCTCTCTCCCCCCAGCGCATAGATTACGGTGGGGTCAGATTGCAGCAGCATCTTTCTCTTAAGACGGTTTATGTAGAGTCCGGCTACTATGGGAAGTTCTGTGGTCATTGAGGTCTCCTCTTCAATAATTGAGGCCAGCGTCATCACGTCCTGCTCTGTCAGGCCGGCCTGTCTGGCTTTAGCCTTACGCGAATCGGTCCAGAAACGGTCACGTTCCTTAACCAGGCGGCTTATCAGCGCCTTGCCTGATATGTTCCAATAGACCTCATAGGTGTTGGGAATTATCATGCAATAGACCGTGGCGGGCGAGTAACCCAGCGAGTCCAGCAGGTGCGCATCGGTAAGGACACTGGACACTTGTGCTGAATCAAGCATAATCTGTGAGGATATGGCGTGGGCCATCTGGCCTACGGTGCGGGTGCTGTTTATGGTCAGTCGGACGGGTGTCTGCGCTCCGCCCAGCAACATGTCGGCCACCTGCTTGGGATTGGCTCCGCTCTTGACGGTGTAGCAGCCGGTATGAATGTGGGTGTCATAGTCGCGGTGCTTGAGCAGGAAATCCAGGGCTTTGGTGCGGGCCTGCGGATTGGCCTCCTGAATAGATTGGATGACGGTCTGGCGGGTATCGGTAGGATAGATGTAAATCCTGTAATCGGGACATTCCGAAACGGGTTTGTTGAGCGAACAAGCCGTAAGTGACAGCAGTGCCGAAATAATCAATAATCCCTTCTTTGTCATTCCAATGTATGTTGTTTGCAAAGATAATACTATCTTCGCATCTCGGAAACAACAAACACATTTATACATAATGAAGAAAATTCTGTTCCTGCTTTCACTGGCAACAGCAATGTCAGTAAGCGCCAAGAATGAAGTGACGGTTAATGTCCATGCCGACAAACCGGGTGCAACCATCAACAAGAATATCTACGGACAGTTCTCGGAGCATCTGGGAACCTGCATATACGGTGGTCTGTGGGTTGGTCCCGAGTCATCAATCCCCAACACAAACGGTTACCGCAATGACGTGCTTGCCGCTCTCAAGGAGCTTGAGGTTCCTGTAATGCGCTGGCCCGGCGGCTGCTATGCCGATGAGTATCACTGGATGGACGGTATCGGCCCCAAGGAGAACCGCCCTGTTATGGTCAACAACAACTGGGGTGGCATTGTTGAGGACAACAGCTTTGGTACACACGAGTTCCTGAACCTGTGCGAACTGATAGGCTGTGAGCCTTACATCTCACTGAACGTGGGTAGCGGATCGGTTGAGGAGGCTGCCAAGTGGATTGAGTATATGAATGCCGCCGACGGTCCTATGGCCAAGCTGCGCAAGCAGAACGGTCGTGAGGAGCCCTGGCACGTAAAGTATATCGGCATTGGTAACGAGGCATGGGGCTGCGGCGGTAACATGCTGCCTGAGTACTATTCAGACATTTTCCGCCGTTATCAGACCTACTGCCGTGATTTTAACGGCACACAGCTCTTTAAGATTGCCAGCGGTGCCACAGACTATGACTATGAGTGGACTGAGGTTCTTATGAAGAAGGTGGGCTCAATGATGAACGCCGTTTCTCTGCACTACTATACCGTATCAGGCTGGGTAGGCGCCAAGAAACCCGCTCTTGATTTCACTGAGGAGGATTTCTACTGGTGCCTTGGCAAGTGCCTTGGTATTGAGCCTGTTATCCAGAAGCATCTGGCTATCATGAGCAAGTATGATCCCGAGCACAAGACTCCGCTGCTGGTTGACGAGTGGGGCACATGGTGGGAGCCGGAGCCCGGCACACAGCTCTATCAGCAGAGCACCATGCGTGACGCTCTTGTAGCATCACTCTCTCTTGACGTGTTCCACAAGTACTGCGACCGTATCCAGATGACCAATATTGCCCAGGTGGCTAATGTGCTTCAGTCAATGATCCTGACCAAGGATGACAAGATGGTGCTCACGCCCACATACTGGATCTTTGATATGTACAAGCCTCACATGGACGCTACATACATTCCTACTGATCTGGAGGGTGTAGAGGTTAAGCTCACTCCTAACGAGCGTTATGCTGCCAATCCCGATGAGACCGCTACACGTCCGCTGCCTCTGTTCAGCTCAACCGCTTCACAGAAGGATGGCAAGCTGCATATCTCTATGTCAAATGTCAAGCTGAATGAGGCTCAGAGCGTTGTTGTAAAATTGGACGGCATCAAGGCCAAGAAGGTATCGGGCAAGATCCTTACCAGTGACAAGGCCAGCAACTACAACACATTTGAGAATCCTGACAAGATCAAACTGGCTGACTTTAGCGGTGCCCGCATAGACAAAAAGACAGGTGATCTGATCCTTGAGATTCCCGCCGCAAGTATAGTTACCTTGGAGGTTGAGTAAATTGAGAATTGAGAATTAAAAAAGGTCGCTCGGAATGAGTGACCTTTTTTGTTGGAGCGATAGACGGGGCACGATCCCGCGACCTTCGGCTCTGGTAGAGCGATAGACGAGTCTCGAACTCGCGACCTTCGGCTTGGGAAGCCAACGCTCTACCAACTGAGCTACTATCGCAAAGTGCCGCGAAGTTAAGAATTAATTCTCAATTCTCAATTCTCAATTATGTAACTTCGTTCCATGATTTTTGTCGCGACTCGGGATAGAAAGTAAACTTTCTCTCCTCTCACTGCTCCAAAAATTCTCAATTTTCAGGCGGGTTGATGCTGGGGGCGCAGGAGGTCGTTGACGGTCTTTACGGGATTGAAGGTGCTCAGGGGAACTTCTACAAAGAGAGTGTTCCAGTCACTCATGGCTCCGTTCCAAAGGCCGGGCAGCTCAAGTGCCTTGAGTTCGCGTCCGTTCTTGGACTTGCTGGAGATGAATCCCGTAGCCTTGTCAACATAATCCGGCAGATGGAACCTGTTGCCCTTATAGTCACGTACGGCGCATACCAGGTCAACGGGATTGAAATGTGTACCCTTGGTAAACATCTCCTCCTTGCGCGGATCATTCAGGTCTATCTGCGAGCTCTCAAGTATCTGGAGTGATACTGTTCCGTCACTGTTGTATGCCAGGAACGGACCGCCGCCGGGTTCACCCACGTTCTTTACCATGCCGCATACGCGGATAGGGCGGTTGAGCTTGCTCTTGAGCCAATCAGCCAGCTGTGTGCTGTCAAGTTTTTCCAAATCCTTGCGGCGGCAGCAGAGAATACCGTTTACGTAATCGGCAATCTGCCTGAGATTCTCATCTGTATATTTGCCGCTGTCTATCAGTCTGAGATATTCAAACACCTTGGCCTGAACTGTTACCAGGATGCCTGCCAGCAGTTTTTTGTATGTGACGGTATCGGTCTTGAGGTGGTCAGGTACCACATTGTCTATGTTCTTGATGAACACTATATCGGTGTCCAGGTCATTGAGGTTCTCAATAAGTGCGCCGTGACCGCCCGGACGGAACAGGATGGAGCCGTCAGGGTTGCGGAACGGTGTGCCGTCGGCTGCTGCCGCAACGGTATCAGTGCTGGGTTTCTGCTCGGAGAATGATATGCTGTAGGCGGCGCCATAACGTTTGGACATGCTTGGGGAACTGCTTTCTGCCAATGCCTTAAAGAGTTCGCGGTGCTCGGGTGATACGGTAAAATGAATATGCACTTTGCCGTCGGCCCCAGATGCATACATGGCACCCTCGGCCATATGCTCCTCAAGCGGAGTGCGTGCTGTGGCGCCGTAACTGTGGAACTTGAGCAATCCCTTGGGCAGTGATCCGTAGTTGAGGCCTTTATTCTGAAGCAGGTTGCTTATCACGGCCTTGAAGTTTCCGCAATCCATGAGTTCCCTGACAGATTTGCCCTCATTCCTGATGCAGGCGGCATCCAGGTCGTTGTAAAACGCGAATTTGTCTATGCCCTCAAAGAAAGCCTTTTCAAAGTTTGTGGATGGTCTGTCGCTGTTGCCGTCCAGAAAGGCAAAAAGATCCTTGAACATGCGGCTTGCGGCTCCCGATGCCGGCACGAACTTGGTTATGCTGTGGCCGGTTGAGCAATATGCATCCCATGTCTTGATGTAATCGTTGCACTTGTTCTCATCAACTGCTATGATTCCGTTGCCTACTGATGCGGCTGCATCCAACTCCAGAAAGGGAAATCCGTTCTTGATCAACTCCAACTGTGCTTTTACTTTGTCGGCGTCAATTCCCTTCTTTTTAAACTGTTCCAGATCTTTCTCGTCAAACATATGGTAGGTCCTAAATTTGAAAATCAAAAATAGCGTTGTTTTTTTGATTTGGCAAAGAATTGAAGGCCTTATTGACAAGTCAAAAAAAAATCATAAATTAGCACCCGATTAATGATACATGATATGAGGCACTTAAAGTTTTTGACATTGCTTTCTTTAGCTCTGGCAGCCGCTCCCGCATGGGCCGATGACCCTAAGGAAACCGATGAGAAATATCCTGAAATAACATTCGAGGAGGTTACACATGACTTTGGACTGTTTGACCGCGCTCATGGTGACAAGGTGTGCTGGTTTGTCTTTACCAATACCGGCAGCAAGGAACTGATTATACTGTCAGCATCGTCCACATGCGGATGCACAGTGCCCGAGTATCCTAAAACTGCCATCCTGCCCGGCATGAAGGATTCCATAAAAGTAAGTTACAACGGCTCAACCCGCAGGGTGGGCAAGATGAAAAAGACCATAGCACTTACCACCAACTGCAAGATAAACTCAGCCTATCTCTATATAATGGGTGAGATGGTTGAGGAACTTGTGGCCGATAGGGTAAAACAGGAAGGGGAATAACCTGCAGGGCTATCTGATACGACTGATGTCAGTGACGGTAAGCGTATCGGCCCCTGGAACCTTGAACTTTACGGAATAACCGTCAAAATCAAAACCGTATTCGCGGTCGGCATCATCCTGATAGCGGGGCCGCGGATCTTCGGCCAGAATACCCCGGAGCGCATTGAGCGTGCCGGGTTTTATTTTTGCTGCAATGTGGTCGGGAATGACTACGTTGAGACGGTGCATGCTTACATTACCGGTGAATCCGGCTGTGGCCTGAGGCTGGCAATCGGTATATGGAATGTATGGCTTGATGTCATAAATGGGCGTACCGTCCATAAGGTCAGCTCCGCTAACGTGCAGAACGGGGCCGTCAGGACTGCTCAGTTCAACTGATTCCAACCTGACACATGACAGGCCGATAGGGTTGGGGCGGAACGGTGAGCGCGTGGCAAATACACCCATACGCGTGTTGCCTCCCAACCGGGGCGGACGTACCGTCGGTGACCACTCCTGGCGTATTGCCTCTGAGAATTCCCATATGAGCCATATATGACTGAACCCCTCAAGGCCGCGCAGCGCATCGGGGTTGCGGAACTCCGGATTGAACACAACGGTACCCTTAAGTTCAGGAACCAGTCCGCTCTGTCTGGGTATTCCGAACTTGCTGTGAAACCCTGTGTGAATAGTGGCTATCGGTGTCATTTTATGCTGTGTTGGAGCAAATGTACGGAAAAAAAAGAATACATTTGTGCTTATGCATATGCCAAGAAGGTTACAGAAAGTGTGGCTGCTGTTTGCGGTAACGTGTATTGCTGTTGCAGACAGCGCGTGGGCTCAAGTCCTGCCTGTGACGGACAGCTTCCGTGACAGGACATTTGACGGACCACTTGACGTTGCCGGCCCTGTGCAGTTTGACGGGTGTACATTCCGGACTGACAGTGTGGTGCTTGCACATTCATTTGGCGCCTTGTTCCGCAACTGCGTCTTTGAGAGCCGCAGCGGAGTGCTGTGTATGGCCGGCAGCGGTGACGGAATGATACTGGCTGACTGTGAACTGAACGGCTGCACGCGGTTCAGGTTCAGTCCGGATGCATACAGCAGGAATTACGTGAGCGGCGTTACGATTGACGGTACTGAATACGTTGTGCCCGATGAGGATGAGAGCGTGATTGACATGGACGGACTGGTGCTGCGTGACATTGTGGACGGAATGGCTAAGGGACCTCTGTTTGTCCGCATAGTTGCCGATAAGAAAACGGCTGCACCGGGTGATACGGTGACATTGCGGCTTACGGGAGTTGATGATGATGCTTTTGCCGGCTGGCGCTCTTTGATGCCGCAGGCAGGGATAAGTGTTGACGGGCCGTTGTGCTGCCGTCTTTTTATACCTGACGGGCCAAAAGAGGTTGCAGTATGTGCATATACGGAATACGGACTTGAGGCTGTATGCATGATTGGTGTGGAATACCCTGTAATAAGCGTTGAACACCACGGATGGCTTTGGAGACTGTTCCACAGAAAAAAGAAGAGATGAAACGTGTTGTGTGTTTGCTCTTTGTGGCTGTCATGATGCTTGCCCCTGCGCGGCTCATGGCCAGGGATTCCGGACAGACAGTGTCTGACCTGAATGAGAAAGCCATATCTTATCTATGGAGCAATCTGGACTCGGCCCAACAGTATGCCCGTTTTGCGTTTGAGGTGACCAGACGTCACTCCGATGAGCATGCCAAGGCCGTGAATACTCTGGCACGCATCGCATTCATGCGGATGGATTACAATCAGGCGTGGGAACTGTACAGTTCAGTGCCTTCAATTACCGGCAATATCCTTGAGGTGGTGGCATCGGAGATAGGGCTGATGCGTATATGCCAGCGTACATCGGACAATGTCTCTTTCTATCAGTACCGTAATGAGATTCTGCTTAACCTGCGTGCGCTGCATGAGGAGCAGGAGGCACTGAATGATGAACAGCTGGACCGTCTGCTTTCATTGGAGCGCTCGTTCCGTATGGAGTCGGCACAGTACTGGTTTGAACTGGAGCAGTTGGGCCAGGCGGGCCGTGAGATGACTTATGTGGTGCCCGATAACCGCCTGCGTGACGATCATGACCGATATCTGATGTACACCTACATGCACGGACTGGGTGTGGGTATTGAGGAGAACGGACCGGATAACACGGCATCATATCGGCTGCGCAGCCTTGACAACTGCCTGCGCAGTGCAACGCGATACAATAATGTCAGGATGCAGGCGCTGAGTATAAGCGCTATCTGCCGTCTGCTGCTGGAGTACGGTACGGATAATGTGCTGTCGGGCGTGAGCGTAGATATGCTGTCGCGTCTTAACGCATCGGATGTACAGCCTGAACTGCTGCCTACGCAGTTGGCACTCAAGGCTTTGCAACTGTCGGCATCATATGGCGGACAGTATGAGATCATTGAGTGCGAGCGTCTGTTGGCATCGTGTTACATAGAGCGCGGTCAGTATGAGGAGGCTTTGAACGTGCTGGGTACGGCACTTGATATGCTTAATGACAATTTCCGTCTTAACAATGCAGGACGTACAGAGCAGGAGCGGCTGGAAAACTACCGCAGTGACGGCCGGATTGTTGAGGAGGAGTGGATGGCGGCCCTGCCGCACGGAGTGGTTCCTGAGTGCCTGTCTTCATTGCGTGAGCAGATGAGCCTGGCTTACTCCGGACTTGACAATAAACCCGCATCGGATTACAACAGGACGGTATATCTTGAGATTCAGAAGAACATACGTCTGGATCGCCGCTATGAGGCGCGTACCATATTGCTTAAGCGTTCCAACATGCGTTTGTACGGTATGCTGTATGCAGTTGCGGCAGCGTTTGCACTGTTGCTGATATTCATCCTTCTGTTCCATAAGCGTATAAACGCGGCAAACCGCAAGTATGTGGTAATGATGCAGCGGACTTTGGGCCTGTGTGACAGCATACTGCGTCCTGTTCCGCCCGGGACTGATATAATAGAGTGGCTCAACGGTAAGGTTGCTCCTGCACTCCAGAGACTGACTGGTGCCCAAAGTATCATTATTGATGAGAATGCCGGCATAAAGGCTACTTGGGGAGGCCGTCGTGTCAGTCGCGACAACCGCGCGGTGCTTAATACTGTGGCTCCCTACCTGAAAGCCGCATTGCAGAATGCCGATGAACTGGTGGGGCAGGCCGACCGTCTCAAACAGGCCGAGAAACAGCACTATCTGTACCGGTTGCATGCCCAAAACAACAAACGTGAGAACCTGGCCCGCAAGACATGCTGCCAGGTGGTGGCTGAGTGCCTGCCGTACATAGACCGTATGCGCTCAGAAATCCGTCATCTGTCCGACATGCCGGCCGACAGCGCAGAATATGCACAGAGCCTTGATTATGTCCGTGAGCTTGCCGAGCGCATAAACCAGTACAATGACCTGCTTTCACAGTGGATACGCATACGTCAGGGCGTGGTTACGCTCAATGTGGAGAGCTTTGCCTTGCAGCATCTCTTTGACATAGTGAGCCGTGGCAGCCGCAGTTTCATGCAGAAGGGCGTTGAACTGAACGTGATACCCACCGATGCGGTGGTACGCGCCGACCGTGTGCTCACGCTCTTTATGATAAACACGCTGGCCGATAATGCCCGAAAGTTCACTCCCGCCGGCGGTAAGGTAACCGTTGAGGCCCTGCAGGGTGATGATTATGTTGAGATAGCCGTCTCAGACACCGGCGTGGGACTGAGTGAGGAGGATGTGCGCCAGATACGTGACACCAAGGTGTTTGATCCTGACCGTATAGGGCAGGGGCAGCGTCAGGGCAAGGGCAGCGGCTTTGGGCTTATGAACTGCAAGGGTATAATTGAGAAGTACCGTAAAGAGGATGAACTGTTCCGTGTGTGCAGTTTCAATGTTGAAAGCACGCCGGGCAAGGGCAGCCGGTTCTCGGTGCGTCTGCCCAAGGGAATTAAGCGTGTATTGAGCGTATTGCTTATTCTTGCCGCAAGTGTTACGGCGCGGGCCCAGGATGCCGACAGCCTGCTTAACGTGGCGTTCAATTATGCCAACCGGACCTATCTGTGCAATACCCAGGGGCGTTTTGAGGAGGCTCTCCTTTGTGCCGATTCGGCATTCAATGCACTTAATGAGGATTATCTGCTTCATGGCGGATCGGATGACATGCTCCTGTCTGTTTATGATGCATTGGCTCCGGCCGAGACCTATTGGCTTGAGGACGGCTTTGCCACCGATTATGAGACGGTGCTGTGGCTCCGTAATGAGATAGCGGTATCAGCCCTGGCCATGCGTGACTGGGATGTCTATCGTTATAATGATGATGCCTATCTCAAACTGTTTAAACTCTATTTTGGAGAGTGGAAGATTGAGGAGGACTGCCGTGAGCTGCAGCGCACCAACAGCAACCTCACCATTGCAGTCATAGTGTTTGCGCTTATCTTCCTGACAGTGCTGCTTACACGTTACGTGCTTCATTCGCGCCATTGGCTCAGGTTCCGCAGTGACCTGCAGCAGGCCATCCGTGTGGTTGACAGCATATCGGCCATAACGGCTGTTAAAGACCTGGACGAGTTTAATGCCGATGATGTGGTAAGCCGTCTTGCCGATGGCATATTCGTGGAGCTGGACCACCTTGTCGATATGCGCTCATTCATGATTGTGCTCAATGATGAGGGACGCATGATAACCGCCGTGCACCATGACGGGCCGTCCGATGAGCGTCTGGAGGATCGTGTAAACGCCTGTATGGCGCAAGGCACCGAACAGAGTTCGGCCGATGGTCTGTGCCGTGCCCTGCCTCTTGTTATGACGCTTGATGATGAGGAACGCATGATAGGCGCAGTGGGATTCCGCCTTGAGCACGGGCCTGATGATACATGGCCCATTATCAAGGGTATGGTGGTCAAGTACCTTGCTACGGCATTGTACAGCTGCGTCATACGCTTTGAGTCCGGCTTCCGTGACATTGAGCAGATAGAGGAGGAGTCTGACCGCATACGCTATGAGGAGAACCGCCTGCATGTAAGCAACCTTATTCTTGACAACTGCCTGTCTGCTCTCAAGCATGAGACAGTGTGGTATCCCAACCGTATTGTACAGATGGTTGAAGGCATTGAGTCAACGCCCGTGGCTGACCGTTCATGTGAGCAGGTATCCGATATGGAGGAGCTGGTTGACTATTACCGCGAGATATTCGGCATACTGAGCCAGTATGCCCTGTCACAGACTACCGATCAGCTTGTGCATCGTGAGACATTCAGTGTGACTGACTTGGCCGCTCAAGCATCGGCCTATATGGATAAGGCAAAGAAACATGGCGGATACAGTGGTATGATGAGCGTGGAGGTGCAGGACCTTATTGTTACGGCCGACAGGGTCATGCTGGACTTTCTGCTGGAAAACCTGCTGGAGCGGGGTATGGCCGGTGGCGGTGACATGATACTGCGCTCTGTACCCGACGGCCGTTTTGTAAGGTTTGAACTGCATCGTAAGTGTGTTGCACCGCGTGCGGAGGTACTTGATGCTCTGTTTACACCGCTCATGAACAAGGATAACATGGCATATGTGCTGTGCCGACAGATAATACGCGAGCATGATGAGGCGTTCGGACATCCGGGCTGCCGCATCAATGCCGAGAGTGAACCGGACGGAATGGTGATATGGTTCACTGTACCTAAAGCAGTTTAAAATAGTATTCAAGATATGGAGAAATTCAAAACTATTGTAGTTGAGGATGTGTCACTTGAACTCAAAGGGACACTGTCCATTATCCGTAATGACATACCTGAGATAGAGGTCATCGGTACCGCGCAGACCGAGCGTGAGTTCTGGGCCCTGATGGACGGCGGCGCTCAGCCTGACCTGGTGCTGCTTGACCTGGGGCTGGGCGGTTCCACCACCGTGGGCGTTGACATTTGCCGTAAGCTCACACAGAAAGGCGGTGTCAAGGTGCTTGTATTTACCGGTGAGCTCCTTAATGAGAAGCTCTGGGCCGATGTGCTTGACGCCGGAGCCCATGGCATAGTGCTCAAAACGGGTGAGTTGCTTACCCGCACCGAGGTGATGGACGTGATGAGCGGCAAACGGTATGTGTTCAACCAGCCGGTTTTGGACAAAATGGTGGAGCGTTTCCGTAAGGCTGTGACCGATGAAGGCCTGCAGCGCAGCGCCGCTATTGAGTATGAGATTGATGAGTATGACGAGCGTTTTCTGCGTCATCTGGCGTTGGGATACACCAAGGATATGATAAGTGAACTGCGCACCATGCCTTTCAGCAGTAAGTCACTTGAAAAACGTCAGGCCGATCTGGTGACACGCCTCTTTCCTGAGGGCGAGCAGCGTGGCGTGAACGTTACCCGTCTGGTGGTGCGTGCCATTGAACTGCATATAATTGACCCGTCTAATCTTGAGGCCGATGAATAAGCGTATTACAGGCTGGCTACACCCTGCAGTAATCTATCTGATTATGCTTATCCTGGTTATCATAGTATCCTGGATAGGCAGTATCATGGAGGTAAGCAGAGTGGGCGGCAACGGTGAGATGGCGCTCCGCAGCGTGCTGGGCGTATCGGGCCTGCGCTGGGCTGTCCGCACTGCTGCAACATGCCTGGGTAACGCTCCTGCAGGTAATGCGCTGATGCTGTTCATTGCAATCGGAGCGGGTAGGGGCAGCGGCCTGTTTCGCGCCTTATCCCACCTGCGCAACCTCTCTCCCAAGGAGAGCACAGCTTTCTATATAAGCATGGTGGTTCTGCTTGTTTACATATCACTCATAGTGCTTGGCATCTATGCGGGCAGTCATCTGCTGCTTGGTATTACGGGGTCTTTAAAGGGCAGTCCGCTTTATGACGGGTTTATGTTTCTGGTCATGCTGGGCGTGTGCCTGCCGTCATTGGTCTATGGTCTCTCAACCGAGACGTTCCGCACCGCTGGAGATTGTGTTGATGCGTTCTGCACCATACTGTCTCCGTTTGCCCATTTCCTGGTAACAATGCTTGTGGCTGCTCAGCTTCTGCAGACGCTTGAGTACACCAATATCGATGCTCTGCTGGGAATTACAGACTTGGCGATGCGTATCATTTCATTTCTGGTTTACTGGCTCCCTCTGCCTATTATACTGGTGTGGTGTCAAAAAAGCGGTAAAGAGGTTTGAAATGTTGAATTAATACGCTAATTTTGCACCCGCAAATAAGTGGGGCTCCGTAGCTCAGCTGGATAGAGCAACAGCCTTCTAAGCTGTGGGTCTTGGGTTCGAATCCCAACGGAGTCACAAAGCCAAAAATGCCCCGGATGAAGTCCGGGGCATTTTCGTCTCCGTGCCTCCGTTGGGATAAAGCCGTCAGGATTTATCCCAACGGAGGTATGGAGACGAAAATAGAGCCCGCGTAAGCGGGATCTTTATTTTTGGATTTGTAGCAACTAGCCCCCCGCAGGGGAAGGGATGCGGTAAAAACGAAGTTTTTAGCGAATTCCAACGGAGTCGCAAAAACGAAGTTTTAGCGAATTCCAACGGAGTAACAAAAACGAAGTTTTAGCGAATTCCAACGGAGTCACAAAAACGAAGTTTTAGCGAATTCCAACGGAGTCACACAAAAGGACACAAAAAAACTCCCCGGAATCCGAAGAAACCAGGGAGTCTCGCAATATAACAACTATGTATAGGGTTTAGAATCTAAAGTAAACCTCTGCCCAGAGCTCGCTCCAGTTAGAAGAGGTGGGCTTGTTATCCACGAAATTGTACTGCAGCTGCAACATCAGGTTCTTGTGAATCTGGAAGTTGGGTGCAATTGAGTAGATGGTATTGGCTGACTCTGAAGTAGCCTGGTCGCGGTAAACATCATACTTGGCATATACCTTGAGCCAGTCGTTGCAGGGAATACCTACGGCTGCATACCATCCATCGGCCTTGCCTGCGCCTGAGAATGAACCGTCTGGCTGAAGCTCGCTTATCTTGTGGCCGTCAGCGTGAGCGTACTCAAAGCGGGCGCTCCAGTCATTGTGCTCATACTTGGCCGATACAGCCCAGCGGTTGCGGTCAACGGTTGCTGTGCCGTTGGTGTAGTCTCCCTTCCAGCCGAAAGCACCTATGTAGAGATCCTTGATGGGCTGAACCTGCAGTGTTCCTATGATGTCCTTGTGGGCGTTTGCATCGGCAGTATTGATGCCCTGACCGTTCATGAGCTGCAACTGATAGTGCAGGTAACGGTGTCCGTCGGCAGCGGGCAGAACGTCACCCTGAATCTGGATACCCTGATCACGTCCGCCTGTTGCAGCAGCCTCGCCGCAGTAGTCACCCATGCCTGAGAGCTTCTTGGTAATCTGTGAGTAGTCACCAAAGCCTACGTTCCAGGGATTATAGGGGTTCTCAAAAAGGAAGGCGCGCTTGTACTGTCCAACCTTGACTGAGAACTCTTTCCAGTGTGCCCACTCAACAAAGTAGTCCTTCATGTGAAATGATGCGTTGTTGAACTGAACCTGTACACGGTACTTGAAATCTGTAAGTATTGTACCGTCTATATATACACGGGCAAGACGCTGGCTGAAACCGTCGCCGGTGTCCTTGCCGTCCTGGCTGGTGTATGCGTATTTGCCTATTACGTAACCTCCTACCTTGGGACCGGTGGTGTTGTCTGACACGTTACGTCCGTACTGGATATCCTGTGCTGCTGCGGGCAGGATGGTGAGGCATGCTGCAATAGCTGTCAAAAAAAGTCTCTTCATATCTGTTTTATGTTTAATCAATATGTTGCGAACGGGAAGATCTTGGTGAGCCAGAAGAAGCCCAGTGTAAAGCCTATGGCGCCGATGATGATACCCACCTTGGCCATATCCTTGGTGTTAACCAGACCTGTGCTTGATGCAATGGCGTTAGGAGGCGTGGAGATGGGGAACAGCATGGCTATTGATGCGCATACTGCAATGAATGATATCATAGCGTGTGTGCCGCCGAATGCCAGGAATGAAGCGTTGTTGCTGGCGGACGGATCGGCCATACCCTCGGCAACTACAATCAGGATAGGGATGAGCAGGGCTGCAGTAGCCGAGTTGCTGATAAAGTTGGAGAGGAAGTAGCATACCAGACCGGCAATGATGAGCACTGAGAGTACGCTCATGGAGCCAAAAGGAATGGCGTTGATGAGTGTCTTGGCCAGACCGCTTCCCTGCAGTGCTGTACCCAGTGCAAATCCACCGGCAACCAACCAGAGCACTGTCCAGTTAATCTCCTTGATATCCTCTTTGGTGAATATGCCGGTCATTGTGAGCACGCCCAGCGGGATAAGTGCTACAACGTTTGAGTTGATACCGGTAAGACTCTCGGTAGCCCACAGCAGGATGGTACCGATAAAGGTAATCCAAACCACATATGTCTTCCAGTCAACAGGACGCTTGTTAGCGGGGATGTCAAGAACCAGCTTCTTGGTCTTGAAGGGGAATATGAGCTGAAGCAGAACCCATGCCACCAGAATCATGATGAGAACGAACGGAATCATTCTCATGGACCACTCGGAGAATGTAACCTCATAACCTGACTCTGCCAGGAAACGTACGGCAGTAGCGTTAGGAGGTGTGCCGATGGGCGTGCCTATACCACCAATGTTGGCAGCTACAGGGATGGCCAGTGAAAGACCTATGCGGCCTTTGTCATCGGAGGGGAGCACCTGAAGCACGGGGGCCAGGAAGGCAAGCATCATGGCTGCAGTGGCGGTGTTTGACATGAACATTGAGAATACTGCAATTACTACAAGGAAACCAAGCAGAACCATGCTGGGCTTGGTGCCAAAGGGCTTGAGAAGGATTCGGGCCAGAGTGACATCCAGTCCGTACTTTTCGGCCATGATAGCCAGTACGAAACCGCCCATGAACAGCATAACTACGGGATCAGCGAATGAAGCCATAAGGCTCTTGTAGCTGACCAGTGTGCCGTACTTGGCATCACAGAGGAATCCAATTCCCTTGTCTGATATGGTAAGCAGTGTCAGTACTATCAGCAGCAGTGATGTGGTCCAGTTGGGGATGATCTCAAACATCCACATCAGTGCAGCAAAAACAAACAGTGCTATGACACGCTGCTGTACTACGGTAAGGGCTTCAATACCGTAGAAACTTACAGGCACGAGCCAGAGGAAAAGCGTCACAGCCAGCACAATGGGCAGCAGGACGCACATTTTGACATTGATTTTCTTGTCGCTCATAATTAGGTTTGTCATTTGAATCTTATATCTGCTGGAATTTTTTCAAGACCCAGACTCATCAGGTCTGCGTCATAGTTGGCGCTGCGCTTTGAGTAACGTTTCTCAAAATCTACGGCAAACTCTCTGTCACCGGTAGCCTGTGTCTTGAGCACCAGTGCTGTAAGGTCTGAGAGCGCGGCTTCCATCTTAGCCAGGTCAAGTGAGTACTGACCTGATTCCTTGCGCTTGAATGCACCTGCCTCCTGGAGGTAGTTGTAGATGATGATGCTGGCACGTCCCAGTGATGATGCATCGCCAAAACGCTCGGAGCGTACCAGTGATGCAAAGAAGGTTACCAGGGCATCATCCTTGGTAAAGAGATGACGGATGTCATAGTGGTTCTGCAGCTTGCATACCAGCAGTACGCCGGCTGCGTTGGCCTTGATCTCCTCAAAGGTGGGAGCGGCGCTGCCCAGAGCATCCTGGACGCTGCCGTTGCCGTTGACTGTCTCCTTGACACCCAGTCCGTGTGCAACCTCACGGAATACAATGTTCCAGAAGAAGGCATCCTGTGACAGATGCTCCTCATTGTCGGACTCCAGCAGGACGCGGCCTGTGGGATATACTATGTGGTTGTACTTGGCGTTGATGATGTTCTCAAGCAAGATGGTGCGGGTACCGCGGTCACGCTGTACATCGGTGTCAAACGGAAGGTTCAGTGCTATCACCTTGACTCCGGCGTTGGCCTTACCTGCGTAGTAGAGCGCGTTGCATGAGAATATGTTTGAACCTGCACCGGGCTGGAAGGTCTTGTAGGCCTCATCGCCGGGCAGATCCTGCTGGAACTCACTTATACGTGACACATACTGCATGAGCTCATCTGTGCGTGCCTGATTCTTGAGCAGGACGTAAGCCTCATATGAACGCTTGGCGCCCATGAGCTGGTCATCGGTAGCCTCATTGGGGCCGATAACAAGGTCCATCTTGCTGTCATCCATGTCCAGCCATGCCAGTGCGCTCTCGTAATAGTTATCGGTGCGCAGGGCATCGGCCTTGGCCAGCAGGTATTTCTTTACGCTGGGCTTGATGGTGATATCGGCAGCGGCATTGAGATAGTTGACTATCTTGTCAATGTGCTGACGGTAGGCATCGTGATACCATACGGTCTCAAGTGAGCCGTCGGCGGCACGGCGTATAAGGGTGTAGGGGCTGCTCTTGTCAGGGTTGTCCCAGGCTTCAAACTCCTCACGTGTCATGTCGGCAGGGTAGAAACCGGCTCCCGGCAGACGGGCGGCATAACCATCAACGAATGACAGACCGGTTGTGCGGTCCCAGGGACCATAGTTGATCTGTGCAAATGTTTTTTGCTGCGGATCATCAATCTGGGCCATCAGAGAGTCTTTGCATCCAAAGTACTGCTCCCAATATATGGCGTCAATTTCATCGGCAATAAAACGGTAAAGATTGAGTACCTCCTTTCCGTTGTCTGAGATTCCGCTCAAATCAGGTGTTTCAATGGTAACTACTGCGTAATCAGCCACTTTACGTGTAAATGGAGACTTTACGCTCTTGTTGCATGAAACCATTGCTACCAGCACGGTAGCGGCGATAAAAAGTGCTTTTTTCATACTTGTTTAGTCGGCCTTTTTTAGGGGCTTTCTTTTATTGGGGCGTAAAATTAGGCAGAACTTGGCCTATTTTTTATTGGTGATTATGGATTGTTTCGATATTATTAATCGGCATGTCCGATAAATATGTATATTTGCGGTATTCAGGCGTTTAATATGGAATTAAGGCAGTTGAAGTATTTTGTTGAGGTGGCTAGGCTAAAGAGTTTCTCGCTGGCCTCAAAGACGCTGTTCATTACCCAGAGTACCATTTCACAGCAGATTTGCAAGCTGGAGGAGGAACTTGGTGTGGAGTTGCTTATACGTGATACACGTCATGTGGCGCTTAGTGACTATGGTGTACAGTTCTATCCGTGCGCCGTACAGGTGCTTGAGGACGCCCGGGCCGGGTCAGACCGTATCCGTGATGTGATGAACCTTAACGTGGGTACGCTCAGCGTTGGCTCTACGTACGCCTTCAGTCCGCTGCTTAAACAGACCGTGCTGGAGTTCTATCGCCGCTATCCCAAGATAAGACTTGACATCATAATTACCTCCAAGGAGGCGCTTATGCAGAAACTTTTGGACCATGAACTGGATCTGGCGCTCACATACAAATCGCCCGTGGGTGATGAGCGTATTGAGTCACGCTTGCTCTTTCAGAGCCGTCTGTGCCTGATAGGGCGCATAGGTACGCTAAAAGGTCTGGGTAAGGAGGCCACTATCCAGGATATAGCCAAGTTCCCGTTGGCTTTGCCGTCCAAGGGACTGCAGTCAAGAGATACTGTTGAATCCATGCTTTATACGGAGGATGTTGACCTGGATATACGTTTGGAAATAAACAGCGTTCGCTCGCTGTTGGATCTGGTGAGCAACAGCTCATTGGTTACCATGCTGTCCGAGGAGGCCATCCAGGGTGAGAAGCGTCTGGAAGCCATCCCCATAGCGCATCCCGACGGCAGGATGGAGGGCTGCTACCACTATCTTAAGAGCTCATATCACAAGATGGCTGCTCACAGGTTCGTGGAGGTGCTTCAGCAGTGCAACAGCACAAACCGCAGTTTTGAGATAAGGTAATGTAATGGGCCATAAGAATAAAAGAGAGCGACGTAAAACGCCGCTCTCTTTTTCTATACCAGATACTGATGAATCAATAACCGGGGTTCTGCTTGATGTTAGGATTGATAGCGATAACTTCAGCACCGGGGAAGGGGAAGTACTCATGCTTGCCCTTCTTGAAACCTACTGTACCCAGGTTAGGATGCTGCATCTCAATATATATTACGTGAGTGTCAGTTTTGGTTGTTCTAGGCTGATTTGACTTGAGCTCCTTGAATGAATTGTCAGCGTTTTTGACTGTATCCATCTGCTGGAAGAACTGGTCATACAGCTGAGGAACATTCTTACCGTTGTCCAGCAGTCCGTCAAATGCATGATCATCATTGTCCTGCAGGCTCCAACGTACCAGGTCTGCAAAACGGCAACCTTCCATGAACATCTCAAATCTCTTTTCAGTCTTAACTGCGTTGAGAGTAAGTGCAGCGCTTACGGTCTGTGAACCGGCGCGGGTCTGTATGGCGTTAAGGTACTGCAGACCATCATTGTCATTGGTTCTTGCGCAAGCCTCGGCATAAAGCAGGTAAGCCTCAGCAAGACGTGCAATCAATACGTTGAGTGTACGCGGGTTGTCATTGTCAGCTACGTCACAGATTCTCTTGTACTGGAGGTACTCGCTCTGGCCATAGAGATAAGACTTGATACCACGCTGGATGTCTTTGGTCTTATCGTCAGTAAAGATTGTGTCATGAATAGCCTGACCTTTAGCGTCCTTAATCTGCTTCTTGGTTACAGGATCCAGACGGATAGTATCCTTTGCAATCCATCTGCCGCGGGTAGGATCATATTTGGCATTTGTGGGGTCAAGCCAGAAAGGATTGTCAGCAACATACTCCATATCGTACAGGACTTCAGGATCATACTTCTTGATCCAGGCCTGACGACGTGCAGAATTGTATCCGTCATTTGCAATCAGGGCTTCAGCAAAATCCTGACGTACGCCAAGACCACCCCATCCGCCTAAAACATCCTTTGGCAAGCCTCCGCAGTGGTCGCCGCGCCAGCCCCAGATGTCAAGGTGCATCCACAGACCTTTTTCCTGCTTGCCGCCCCATGTACCTATGCTGGGGTTGTTGCAGACGTTGGATGCAAAGATGATCTCTTCGTTGCCTTCACCTGCCAGGTGGAATGTCTCACGGATTCTTGCTGTAGGAACAAGTGCATATGTTGTATCCTGAACAAGAGGCTTCAGAGCATTTTTAGCAGAAGCCATCTCATCAGCAAATACATAAGCCTTACCGGCTACGAACTGTGCAAAGCCCTTTGTAACGTAAGTGGTTGCACCCTTGTCGCTCTTATTGCTGCGTGCTCTCAGTTCGGGGACGGCGGCAATAGCCTCATCTGCACACCACTTGAGCAGAGCCTTGTGTGACGCATAGTCATTGTTACCGTAGTTCTTGGGCTTGTCACCACCTTCAAGTACATGGTCAACCAGAGGCGGGCAGTTCCAACCGATGGCAAGGGTCATGTGAGCCCATGCACGCAAAACGCGAGCCTCGGCAACACATCTTCTCTGTACATCCGATGTTCCGTCCTTGAAGTTGTCTATAACAAGGTTTGCACCATAAATAATCTTATAAAGAGCCCTGTACAGACTGACTGTCAACTCAGTGTTGGCGTCGGCACGGAACTCGTTTATCTGACCGTTAAAGTCATTATCGCCGTAGAACTCACCGGCTGCATATACATCGTCACCGGGAAGGTTGAAAAGAGCCTCGTAAGGGCTGATAATGTATTTGTCGGCACGAGCAACATTACGTGCAAACAAATCATATGCAGCGGCGAGGGCAGCCTCAGCATCGTCATCAGTCTGATAGAAATCTTCATATGCAACGACACCTTTCTGAGGTATATCCAGCTTGTCTTCACAAGCGGTAGAAAGCAGTGCGGCTACGCACATTAAAGGAATATATAACTTTTTCATAGTGAAATGTCTTAATTAGAAGGTGAGACTTACACCGAATACAGCCTTCTTTGAAGTAGGATAGGTACCCAGATCAATACCCAGCTGCTCAGCGTTTGATGTAGTAGCCGTCTCAGGATCAAGTCCAGGATAGCTTGTAATGGTGAAGAAATCATCAAGTGAAGCATAGACTCTCACATTGCTGAGGGCAACCTTCTTAACCAATGATTTGGGCAGAGTGTAACCAAGCTGAATCTGCTTGAACTTGAAGTAATCGCCCTTGAATACGTTGCCGTCGGATGCCCAGAACTTGGGATCATTCTTTACAGCTGCTGCGTTAGGCAGTTTGGCGTCGGTATTCTCAGGTGTCCAAGAGTTTGCGTGGTAGTACTCAAGTGTGTTGTTGTAAGGACGGTCTGTACGGAACAGTACGGGGAAGATGTTATTGCCGCCTACGCCGGTTCCGAACAATGTGAAGTCAAAGCCCTTCCAATCAAGAGAGATGGTGATACCGTATGTATATTTAGGCATACCCTGTCCAATGTTGGTGCGGTCCTCCTCACTGATGATGCCATCGTCATTGTAGTCATGGAGAATAGGATCACCGGCATTGTATCTGATAACCTTGTCACCGTTGTCATCGGTCTGATAAACATAGTCGCCGTTGGCATCAGTCTCAATTATTCTCTTGCCGTCTGCACCTCTTACAAAGTTGCCGTCATCATCGGTCTTGTACTTGTATGCATAGATGGTCTCCTGTGCGATACCGTCCATCTTGAATCCGTACATGTACCAGATAGGATTGCCAACCTCAAAGGCGGTCTTGATCTGTGATACATAGTAGCTACCGTAGAGGATACGTGAGATAGCAGGATCAAGGTAGGTGACCTCATTCTTGAGGGTTGAGAAGTTTGCGTTAACAGAATAACCGAAATCACCGATTCTGTCCTTCCAGCCAAGCTCAAGCTCAAGACCCTTGTTGAGAACATCACCACCGTTAACGGTTGTGCTTGATACGCCGATCTCGGGAACAGGGCTAATGCTTACAAGCAGATCCTTGGTGGTCTTCTTGTACCAGTCGATACCCAGTGACAGACGGTCACTCAAGAAACGTGCGTCAAGACCAAGGTCAATCTGCTCTGAGGTCTCCCACTTAAGAGACGGGTTGGCCAGACCGTCGGGCATTGAACCGTAAACCTGATTGTAGTCAGCTGCAGTGTGGCTGATGCCGTACTCATACCAGTTTGAACCCTTTGAAATAGAGGTTGAATATTTGTAGTTGCGGAGAACGTTTACGTTACCGTTGCGACCCCATGATGCGCGGAACTTCAGGAATGAGAGAGCATCGCGGCTAATGTTGTCCTTGATGAAGCTCTCGTTGCTGATGGTCCAACCTGCAGAGAATGAGGGGAAGTAACCCCAACGGTTCTGCGGTGACAGCTTTGAAGAGTCATATGCATCGGCACGGAAGTTAGCCTGAACGTTATAACGGTTGTCATAAGAATAAACCAAACGGCCAAAGTATGCCAAGCTGGCTGAACGTGTGGGGTTGTTTGTGATACTCTTGGTGGCAGCTGTGATTACCTTATCAAGATAACGGAAGTTCTCTGAGTAGTCGGGCAGGATGTCTGTGCCGGTTGCGCTGGCATTAACATCATCTACACGGTTCTCAATGAATGACATACCGGCCATTGCACCGATAGTGTTCTTACCGAATGACTTGTCATAGTTGACAAAGTTCTCCCACTGGTAGTAGATACCGGTGTTGTTTCTTGCGCTGATTGAATACTCAACAGACTTGGCCATCTTGTTGGCGAAGTAAGGATCTGAGTAGTTGTGATCATTGCTGAATGAGAGTCTGTAACCCAAACGTGAGGTATATACAAGACCCTTGATGGGATTCAGGTTGATGTAAGAGGTTCCACGTACAGAAACACCACCCTGAGTGCGGTTGTTACGCTCCAACTGGATGAAAGGTGAACCGTGGTCGTTGTCAACATACTTTGATACGGCATAGTAACGTCCGTCGCTTGACTTTACTATGAGGTTTTTACCGTCAAGACCCTTTTCTGAGAACTCGGTGTTGAGGTTGTTGTATGTCTGGGTCATATCAGGAGTGAACTGTGACTCGTCGCTGAAATAAACGGGAGTGAGAGGATCATTCTGAATGGCGGCCATGAGAACTGAGTTGGTCTCTGACATGTGAGAAACTGACTTGGTCTCCCAACGCTCAATTGAGTTGTTTGTGCCAACTGTCAACCATTTCTTGATCTTATAGTCGGCGTTGATCTGGGTTGAAATACGGTTGTAAACATCCTTGTCGCCTACAACGATACCGTTGTTGGTAAGGTAGTTGAGAGACATGAAATAGTGTCCCTGCTTGTTGCCGCCCTGGAAGGTGAGTGAATGCTGATGTGAAAGGCTGGGCTCAAAGAGTTCGCTTGACCAATCAGTATCAATCTTACCGTCATCACCGTTGCGTGAAAGCTCACCGGCAATGTCATAACCCTGCATCTTCTTGAAGTCGATGAACTGCTTGCGGTTCATGACACCGGGCTTCTTTGCCAATGTCTGGCGTGTGAGTTTGTATTCATAGATAACATTTCCGTCACCGCTGTCTGTTCCCTTCTTTGTGGTGATAAGTACAACACCGTTACCGGCCTGGGCACCGTAGATGGCAGCAGAAGCAGCATCCTTAAGAACCTCCATTGACTCAATCATGGAAGGATCCAGATACTGGATGTTGTCAACCTGAAGTCCGTCAACGATGAGCAGCGGGCCAATCTCACCAGAGTTTGATGAGTAACCGCGAACGCGGATCTGTGCTCCCTGACCAGGTGCACCTGAGTAATTCAGAACCTGGATACCTGAAACCTTACCCTGAATAGCCGATGCAGCATCGGTGATAGAGCGGTTCTTGAGGTCATCAACGCGAACTGATGCAACGGCACCGGTCAGGTCACTCTTCTTCTGAGTTCCATAACCGATAACCACAACTTCATCAAGAAGCTCGGTGTCCTCAGAGAGGGTTACGTTGATGGTGGTACGACCAGATACGGGGATGGTTTGTGTCTGGTAACCGATAAAAGAGAACTGGAGGGTTGCGTTTGATGCGACAGTAATGGTATAGTTACCATCAAGGTCTGTCACTGCGCCGTTACTCGTTCCGAGTTCGGCAACTGCGGCTGAGATCAGAGGCTCGCCGGCATCATCCTTAACCTGTCCTTTAACAGTCACGTTCTGTGCTATTGCACAGATAGGCATCGCTAAAGCTAGCAAAATGCCCAGCATTTTTTTTGAAATCATAAATTAAAGGAAAAAAAGGATTAAAAAAAATTGGTTAAACAATAAGTTGCTTGTTCTGTTTAGTTGGTTGCTATATGGAAACGAAACAGGCTGTCACGGACTAACATGACAGCCTTTAAACCAGGGCTCCACCGGCCTGAAGACGGTGGTCGATATCGTATACGTCAGTAATTCAGTCATTTTGGCAAACTTTTCAATTATTATTTGCGCCATCCGGAGGCATCACCAGGATGCCTCGTTCCGGCTATAAAACATTTAGGTCAGCAAATCAGGTTACTGCCTTTTTGGATAATTCTCGCGGACAAATGTAAGTGATGTTTTTGTAATTTAAAACTTTTTTGACTGAAATTTTATTATTATCACTATTTTCGCGGTGCTATGGTAAAGGAGAGGATAGAAGCTTTGCGCCGCCTCATGAAAGAGTGGGGTTGGGATGCGTCAGTTACTGTTGGCGAGGACCCGCACAACAGTGAGTACACACCGTCACGCTGGTGTCAGCGTGAATTCATAAGCGGGTTTACGGGCTCGGCCGGCGTGGTTGTGGTGACCATGGAGCATGCTGGGTTGTGGACTGATTCCCGTTACTGGATACAGGCAGCACGAGAACTGGAGGGAAGCGGCATAGAGCTGCACAAAATACAGCTGTCCGATGAGGAGGGCTGGATAAGGTGGGTGGCCGATGCTGTTCCCGCAGGTGGCAAGGTTGGCGTGGACGGCCTCTGCATGAGTATGAACGTTGCCGCACAGCTGCAAAAGGCGCTGGACGGGAAAAACGCAAGTGTTGTATCCAAACCTGATTATCTGGAGGCTCTGTGGCCGGACCGCCCGGCTCTTCCGCAGGGTACCGTGTGGCTGCATGATGACTGTTATGCGGGACGCACCCGTGCCGACAAGCTGACTTGGCTGCGTAAGGAGATTGAGGGCCGTGGATGCCGTTACATGTTCCTTAACTGCCTTGACCAGATTGCGTGGCTGCTTAACATACGGTCAAATGATGTTGACTACTGTCCGTTTGTGATATCGTTCCTTCTGGTTGGTCCGGAGCAAGCCTGGCTGTTTGCTGAGAAATCAAAATTCGGGGCCGATGTAAGGGAGGCGCTTGAAAAAGCAAATGTCAGCGTGCTGGCTTATGATGAATGCGGACCGTTTCTTGACTCGTTCCGGGCTGACGGACGGATCCTTATTGATGCCGGATCACTTAACTCAGAAACGGGCCGGGCAATAAGCTGTTCGTTCGGGCAGGACAACATTGTGCAGGATGCGTCACCCGTGGGGTTGGCCAAGTCTGTCAAGAACAGCGTTGAGGCTGAGGGTTTCCGCAAGGCATATCTGCAGGACGGTATTGTTCAGACGCGTTTCTTTATGTGGCTGGAGCGGGAGATGGCTTCCGGACACAGGGTAACGGAGTGGGATGCATCGGAACATCTTCATAATCTCAGAGCCGCTATGCCTGATTTTCTGGATGAGAGCTTTGAAACAATATCGGCATACGGGCCAAACGCTGCGCTTCCGCATTACTCAACCGTAAAGGGGCAGGATGCGGTGCTGGAGCCGCACGGACTCTATCTGAACGACAGCGGCGCACATTACAGATACGGTACAACCGATATCACCCGCACCGTGCCCCTGGGGCCGCTGACTCACCTTGAGCGTGAGGATTATACGCTGGTCATGAAGGGTATGGCTGATCTGGCTATGGCCGTCTTTCCTGAAGGCACTCCAGGATGCCGTCTGGATGCCATTGCACGTAATCCGTTGTGGCAGACCATGCGAAACTTCGGGCACGGAACCGGACATGGGGTGGGGAACGTGCTGTCGGTGCATGAGGGACCGCAGAATTTCCGTCAGAACCTTAACGGACAGCCTTTCATGCCGGGCATGATTACGTCCGATGAGCCAGGATTGTACCGCGAGGGTATGCATGGCATCCGTCATGAGAACATGCTGCTGTGCGTGCCGGCCGGCAGCAACGAGTTTGGAGAATGGCTGATGTTTGAAACTCTTACCAGAACTTATCTTGATACATCTGCTCTTGATACGGGCTTGCTGGAACGCCGTGAAATAGAGTGGATTAATTATTTCAACGCCGGCGTATTGGTTGCGCTTACTCCTTTTCTTACTGCCGATGAGATTCTCTGGCTGAAGAATAAATGCTCCCCGATAAAAATTTAAACAACACGCAATCAATGCTTTAAATCAGATTTTAAGGCTATAGAAAACTTTTAATTAATAATTTTTGAAAATATATTCAATTAGTATAAAAATATGTATATCTTTGTCTGTCAGATGCTGACAGACTAAAAATGATAATGCAGACTGTTTTTATCCTGATTCCCAGCCTTATCGGCTTGTTCTGGTTTTTTTCCTATTCGGTATTTGCGCCCAAGGATAAGCTCTTCCGTAAACTTAAGTGTTACATCCTCGTTCTTTCCCTGTTCTTTCTTTTCGGATTCCTTTCGGCCGATCCGCAATCAAGGACGATGCTGCATTTTACGCTGTTTGAACAGGTTTGCGCTCTTGCATTGGTGCCGTGTTTCCTTTCATATATATATGAATTCAATGGCGTAACTACCCGGACGGTATTCCATAGGCTGTGTAACGCAGTTCCTTTTATCCATCTTATAATGGGTGTCCAATCCGTATATACCGCCGGTTTTGATGATGCTGTCCAGATCTATCTGGATGCAAATCTTGCTCACGGGCCTATGTTCCCGTATCTTGCAAATCAGGGACAAATGGTTTTCTATGCCAGTTATACATACATGTTCGGAACATTCATGCTGGTGAATTTCCTTCTGTTTGCCATTAATCTTATGATGTGCGCCATAAACGGGAACTGCAGTCCTGCAGATGTTTACAGGTTCTATTTCAGGAAAAACAGCAAGATAAGCCTGAGTGCTGTCATGTACTTCCAGAATCTCGTCCTGCTGCTTGTCCTTGTTCCCGCACTGCTGCTTGGCCGCAAGAGTTACGTTGACAACACACTGATTACTGTTGCCGCATGTGTTTTCCTGGCAACATTTGTTTTCCTGACAGGACTTGTAGGTTCGGGCGGACATAATCAGAAGGTATCCCTGAACGGACTGATAAAGCTTATACGTTTTGGTGAAAACAAGGATGGAACCGGCGTGCCATCTGTTCCGGAACCGGTTCTGGCTGCAGAACCTGCTCCTGCCAGGGTGTATAAATATGATACTGAAACTGACGCTCAGGGCATGATTGCGGAACCTCAGGCTTTTGGAGACAGGGTTCCCGGTGAACTCTTTGATGAGTCGTTCGGCGTTGAGTTTGAGAATTTTATGCTTGAAAAGAAGATGTTTTTAAGGAACGAGCTTACGCTGGGTATCGTTTCTGAACACTTGGGCGTATCAAAGGATGTACTGTGCGTATTTATGGATTCCACATACGGGATGTCATTCTCCAATTATGTGAATATGCTCAGGGTTGAGTATGCAGAGCAGTACATTCTGGATCATGACGATGCTACGCAGAAAGAGATTGCTTTGGCATGCGGCTATTCAAGCGCTTCGGCCTTTAACAGTGCGTTCAGCAAACTGACGGCTGTGACTCCCAAAATATGGAAGGACAGATACATGGAGATGTCACGCCGTAATAAAAACTCTTAACTGTATTCAAAATGGGCATATACAATATCTTGGATGCGGATTTGTCCGGGTACACAGTACTGGTTGCCGATGATATAGAGCTTAATCTGCATATGGTCCGTAAGATGCTGAGCCGGTACAATTTCAATTTGATTACCGCTCAGGACGGACGTGAGGCTCTTGATAAAATTGAAAAATATAAGCCCTCTTTGCTTCTGCTTGATCTTATGATGCCTGTCATGAACGGTTTTGAGGTGATAGGAAAGGTCAGGAGTGATGATGAATACTCCCAGATGAGGATTGTCGTTCTTTCGGCGCTTAATGCCAGTGAGAGCGTGGTGGAGGCATTGACCATGGGTGCTGATGAATTCATAGCCAAGCCAATTACCATGCAGAAACTATATGACTGTGTGTCAAAGCAGTTTGAACTGATTCTGGCTATGGGAGCCGATGCTAAAGAGGGGTAATCTTAGCGTACGGTATAACAAAACAAGAGACTCGCTTGCACAGCGGGTCTCTCGTTCTCAATAGTCCTTTTCCAATAATTGAAATTTTAGATGAACCGGTTTCACAACCAATCTTCTCTCCTTGTTTGCACTACAAATATAACTCCAAAAAACAAATCCGGTTCTGTTTTTTGCAATTAAGTTGTCTTTTATAAACAAATTTTACTATTTGGGACACTTTTTTGCGATTTTAGCCCCAAAATGGGCTTCTTTTTAAAGCATAAGTTACATTTAATAATATGAAATGCTCTGCGGGTTGGATGATTTTTAACATTTGAGGCTGGATTCAGAGCCCGATAAGTGGGTGGATGTGCCCGTATAAAAAGGCAGGGAAGCGGGACTTCACAGTTCCGCTTCCCTTGAAATAAAATCTAATACCATGAAAAACACGTAGCAAAGATAACGACCAGTTTGTATATTTCCAAGAGATATGGACTTTTTTTGTAATTTTGTTCCCGATTATTTAATATAAGGTATAATATGCGCAAGAATGGTGCCAGACGACAGTTTACCGCTGATAACATAAAAAGTTTCACAGTTAATGAGGAGACAACCCTGCTTCCGTTTCTTTTTCTTTCCATGCCTACCATGAGTAAAACGGAGGTAAAGTCAATGCTCAAATACAAGCACGTTGCCATTAAAGGATCGGCTGTCACACAGTTTGATACCCCTCTTTATCCCGGTGATACGGTTGAGGTAAATTTTGGCCGTTCATTCTACAAGTTCAATAATCCGCAGGTAAAGGTCCTGTTTGAGGATAAGTGGATGGTGGTTATTGAAAAGGCCTCAGGACTGCTCTCGGTGGCAAATGATACTGCCCGTGAAAAGAATGCATACCATATTATGAAGGATTATGTGCGCCATGACAATCCTGATGCAGAGTTGTATGTGTGCCACAGACTGGACCAATATACATCGGGCATTCTTGTGTTTGCCAAGGATGAGGCTCTTATGAATGAGATGCGCTCAAACTGGGATTTTTATGTAAAGGAACGCAAATACGTGTGTGTGACCGAGAATATTCCGCCCAGAAAGGAGGATACCATTGAGAGCCTTCTTACGCAGAATGAGCATCTACGGGTGCATTCAACCAATGACGAGACTGTGGGCCGTCTGGCTGTTACCCATTATAAGGTCATCCAGACCCGTGGCCGTTACGCACTTGTTGACGTGGAGATATTTACCGGCAAGAAGAACCAGATTAGAGTACATATGTCAGAGATGGGCTGTCCCATTGCCGGTGATGTCAAATACGGTGCCGAGACCAATCCCGCGCGCCGTCTGATGCTTCATAATTACAGATTGACCTTTGTTCATCCGGTATCGGGCGAGACTATGCGCTTTACGCTGCCTATGCCGTCAGTATTCCGTAAACTAACACAACCAGAACAATGAAAAAGAGTTTCAAACCGGGAACTATGATCTATCCGCTGCCAGCAGTTCTGGTAAGCTGTGGCGCCACTGCGGATGAGTATAATGTGCTTACGGTCTCATGGACCGGCACGGTGTGCAGCAATCCGCCCATGTGTTATGTCTCCATACGTCCGGAGCGTCACTCGTATGATATAATAAAGCGCAATGGCTGTTTTGTCATTAACTTGACTAACAAGACTTTGGCGCGTGCCACGGATTTTTGCGGCGTGCGTTCCGGTCGTGATATGGATAAGTTCAAGGAGGCTGGCCTTACACCCGGCAAGGCGGAGATGGTGGCAGCTCCTACGGTCGAGGAATCGCCCGTGTCAATTGAATGCAAGGTGGTTGATGTCAAACCGTTAGGGTCACATGACATGTTCCTGGCTGAGGTGGTAAATGTTCTTGTAGATGAGAAATACATCGATGAAAACGACAAGATTGATATGGCAGCCATGAATCTGATTGCCTATACGCACGGCGAGTACTTTGATGTTTCCAATCCCAAGGGCTTTTTTGGCTGGTCTGTCCGCAAAAAGAAGGTTATAAAGCGCGAGAAGAAGTAAATTTAGAATTGAGAGTTCTTTCAGTCGCTTCGCTTTGTGAAAGCGTCCCTTCGGGCCGAGCGGAGAATTATTACGCAGGTGCGTTTGTGTCAATTCTCAATTCTCAATTTTCAATTCTCAATTAAGAATTCACAGAATCTCTCCGGGTCTGCATTAAACCCATAAGGACCGGCAATGAGTTTGCCCTGAGAATCCACAATGACATAGAAGGGTTGGGCGTTGGCTCCGAACTTATACCGCTGCAGAAAACTCCACTTGTCACCAACCGAACGAATCCTGACATTTGTGCCGTTTTCAACGACAGATACGGGTCGTTTAAGCGGCGTTTTGTCATCAACGTACAGTGACACAAGAATATACCTGTCTGAGATGATGCGTGATACCTGAGGGTCTGTCCAGACTGCAGCCTCCATCTTGCGGCAGTTTACGCAGCCATAACCGGTAAAGTCTATCAGTACTGGTTTGCCGCTTTGTGCCGACTCCCTTAATGCTTCGTTGAAATCAGTGAATTGTGGCTCAATCAGTTGTTTCTTGAGAGAGACTTTCTGTGTGCTCATGGGTGGTGTAAAAGCGCTTATGGCTTTAAGCGGCGCGCCCCACAGCCCCGGAACCAGCCATGCGGCAAAGGCCAGTGATGCCAGTGCCACTGCGACGGATACAACACCCGGCCTGTTTTTTTCTTTCTTGCGTAAGCGAACCCCAAACATATACAGCCCTAACATAACGGCCATTACAATCCAAAGCAGTATAAAGAGGTCACGCGGCAATATTCCCCAGCCGTAAGCCATGTCGGCTACAGACAGGAATTTGAGAGAGAAAGCCAGTTCTATGAATGCCAACGTAACCTTGATCTTATCCATCCAACGGCCGGACTTGGGCAGCGTGCGGAGCCATTTGGGGAACATTGCAAATAATCCGAACGGTATGGCCATGGCTGATGAGAATCCCAGCATACCGACGGTGGGTGCCAGAATGCTCCCCGTTGAGGCGGCATCGACCAAAAGGAATCCTATGATGGGACCGGTGCATGAGAATGATACCAAGGTCAGCGTAAGCGCCATAAAGAAAATGCCTCCTATACCGGCGGCCTGTGCCTTGTTGCCGGATCCCGTACTCCATGATGAGGGAAGCGTTATCTCATATAAACCAAAGAATGAGAGTGCAAATGCCACCAGCATCAGGAAGAATACTATGTTGACTATGGCGTTTGTGGCAAGGGCATTCAGGGCGTTTGCTCCGAATATGAGCGTTATGACCAGTCCTATGGCTACATATACGGTTACTATGGAGAGTCCGTAGAGCAAGGCATCCCTGACGGCATGGCTGCGCATGCTTGAGCGTTTCAGGAAAAAACTTACTGTCATGGGTATGACTGGCCAGACACAGGGAGTGAACAATGCAATCAGCCCGCCTATGAAACTGGTAAGGAAGAGCCCCCACAGGCTACGTCTGCTTTGTGCTCCTTGATGTGACTGGATGGCTGCGGGAGCCCATGTGGTAGCATCGAACCCTTCAATCATGCTGTAACCGGTGTCTGCGGGTGAGTTGTCCTGAGCCCGGTTGATTACAATTCCGTGGTGGCTGAATTCAACCTTTTGCGGAGGCAGGCAACTGACGTCATTGCAGGCTCCGTAAGTGAGTGCGCCTTGGGCTATCCAGTCATTCTCCAGGATTCTGATATTCTGGTAAAAGGTGACTTTGTCTTTGAAATATCGCACTCTCATGCCGAATACGTCATCCGTCTGCTCTATCTCATTGCCCTGAAACAGGAGCGGTCCCTGAGGGCTGACTCCGGCTATGGTGTCAAAATGTATAACGGCACTGGTAGGACCACCCTGCGGGAGAGCGGTGGAATAGACATGCCATCCGTCAGTGATGGTCAGGTCAAAGACAATACGTGCAGTGCTGTCAGAGATATTCTCAATCCTTTGTGTAGCATTGACTTGCCTGGCGGAATTGCCAAAGGGAGCCGCCAAAAGAAGTGTAAGAAGTGCTGTCAGCAAGTGCATGTTGTCCCTGTTTTTCCGCGAAGATAACAAATAACCTTTAGCGGATTGTCAATAAATAATGATATATTCGCAAATCAAAAGCAAAGACCAAGATGGCAAACAGACTACGTGCTGCATTTTTTCTTGTATCTGCAGCTGCAATTCTAACCGCTTTGTTCATTATGAGAGTAAAGGAAGATGAGAGTAATGTAAACACCGGTAAGGCCGATGTGCGTATTGAAGATGGCCGTCTCACACCCGAGGCATTGTGGTCAATGGGGCGCATAGGAGGTGTCACAGTATCGCCCGACAACTCCAGAATTGCATATCAGGTTACATATTACAGTGTTCAGGAGAATGCCAGCCATACCGTGATTTATGTCAGGGATATGGATGGAGGAAACCTTCATAAGCTTACCCGCACGGCTGCATCTGAAAGCAGTCCGGCATGGATTGACAATGAGCATATCGCGTTCCTGTCGGCCAAGGATGGTGTAACACAGCTCTGGTCAATAGATCTGAACGCCAGACATCGCAGGCAGCTTACAAAATCGGACAGGGATATTGAGGGGTTTATGTTCTCGCCCGATATGAGCCATGTGCTGCTTGTCAAAAGCGTAGATAACCCTCTTGTAAAAGAGAGACAGTACGATGACTTGCCCAAGGCTACCGGTATGATTGCCGATGACCTTATGTTCCGTCACTGGGACACCTGGACTACATCGCTGCCGCATCCGTTTGTCGCTGAGTTTGACGGCAAACGCGTATCGGCCAGGATGAAGGATCTGCTTGAGGGTGAGCCATATGAGAGTCCGATGCTGCCGTTTGGAGGTATGGAGCAGTTTGCCTGGAGCCCGGACAGCAAAAGCGTGGCATACACCTGCCGTAAGAAAGCGGGATCTGAATATGCCAAAAGCACGGACTCGGATATATACCTTTATAATATAGAGAGCGGCGAGACCCTGAATCTGTGCAAGACGGACGGTGATGCCGACCGTAACATGGGATATGATATAAACCCCAGGTTCAACTCTGACGGACGTTTCATTGCATGGCAGAGCATGGAGCGTGACGGATATGAGAGTGACATAAACAGGCTCTATGTGATGGATATGGAGGATCACAGCAAATGGTCTGTATCAGGTTCATTTGACAGTAATGTAGACGGTTTTATCTGGGACAGGGATAAGGATTATCTCTATTTCATAGGCTCGTGGCAGGGACGTATGTCACTCTTTTCTGTTGACCTGGAAGGCAATATCATTACTATAAATGATGACGCATGTGACTACTCGTCAATAGTGTGGGCTGCCGACAAGCATCTTGTCGTGACACGCCAGTCAATGCGTTTTGCCCCCGAAGTATATGTGGTTGATGCCCGTCGCGGACTGGCCGAGAAAATAACGCATGAGAATGACCATATTTTCAGCCAGTTGGAGAATATAAGAGTTGAGGCGCGTGTGGTAAAGACCACTGACGGCAAGGATATGCTTACATGGGTAATCTATCCTCCTCATTTTGACGAGACAAAGAAATATCCCACACTGCTGTTCTGTGAGGGCGGCCCTCAGGTTATGGTTTCACAGTTCTGGAGTTACCGCTGGAATTTCCGCCTGATGGCAGATCAGGGGTATATCATAGTGGCACCCAATCGCCGCGGACTGCCCGGATTCGGAAAGAAATGGCTGGAGCAGATAAGCGGTGACTACGGCGGTCAGTGCATGGATGACCTGCTGTCGGCAATTGATGACGTATGCAAGGAACCTTATGTTGACAAAGACCGTCTGGGATGTGTGGGTGCAAGCTTTGGAGGCTACTCGGTCTATTGGCTTGCAGGCCATCATGAAGGCAGGTTCAAGTGCTTTATTTCACATGACGGCATATTCAACCTGGAGCAGCAGTTCCTGGAGACAGAAGAGATGTGGTTTCCGTACTGGGATATGGGAGCTCCTTATTGGGAGAAAAACAGCGTGACAGAGAATACATATCCCAAATCACCGCATTTGTATGCCGATAAGTGGGATACGCCGATACTCTGCATTCACGGTGAAAAGGATTACCGTGTCATGTATTCGCAGGCCATATCGGCATTCCAGGCTGCACGCCTGAGGGGGGTGGAGGCTGAGCTGCTCCTGTTCCCTGATGAGAACCATTGGATACTTAAGCCCCAGAACGGAGTGCTGTGGCAGAGAACCTTTTTCAAATGGCTGGACCGTTGGCTGAAACACTGATATACATACTGTTCACTTTACCCAGCCTGGCCATCATCACGGCCTGCATTGTGCTGAATGTAAAGGGTAAGTGGTCCGGCAGACTGCGTATCGATATCACGGCTTTGCTCACTGTAGTGGCGCTAAGCATGTTCTTTTACGCCCAGTATTACAATGTGCATCTGACTTCCAGATATTCATGGGGCTTTGATTTCCTGTACCTTTTTATCACGCCTTTCTGTGCTCCGCTTTATTACCTGTTCATAGACTGTCTTACAGATATCAGGAGACGGTCGGCAGTGAACGTTATGGTCTTTATTCCTGCCATTATATATTCGGTCATGCTCATAACGGCACAGTCATTGATGAATACTGCAGAGAGGCATGCTTATATCTGTAATGAGATTCTGTGCCAGAACATACTGCTGGAACCATCAGTGCCTTATTCATGGATGGTTATGGTAGGTAAGAAGATATTTGATGTGTTTATGCCTGTTCAGGCTATCCTGGCAATTGTTTATGGCGAGATCCGCCTTAATAAGTATATCAGTATCCTTAATGACTATAATACATACAATATGTCCGGTAAGACAATAAAGATGCGTGAGATTCATGTGCTTACGGTTCTTATTGTAGTTACCGGCCTTATAATGTCGGCTCTTCCCAAATATGGTGCAGTTGACCAGATATGGCTTGTTCTCATAGCTGTGACAGGGCAGATAGTCATGGTTTCTCTTATTGTACGCTATATATTGAGACTGGAGATATCGGCAGAGGAGATGGTCCGTTCTGCTGATATAGTGCCTGACAACACGGAACTCATGAGCAGATACATGTCTGTGCCCAATAACACTAAAATCATGAGCAGGAATACGTCAGCGTCAAATCAGCCTGTGAATGAGCGTAAACTGTCACTGATGGAAAGAATTGACAATGCCATGGTGATTGAAAGACTCTTTCTCAAGCCGGATCTGTCACTCGTGTCGTTGTGTGAGAGGGTTGGCACCAACCGTACATATGCGTCCAAGGCCATCAAGGATGCCAAGGGTTGCAATTTTTCGGATTACGTGAACCGCTACAGGCTGGAATACGCTCTTGAGTTGATTAAGAATACTGACAAGGATAAGATTATTATCCAGAACATTGCTGCCCAGTGCGGTTTCGGGTCGATACAGACTTTCTATCGGTATTTCAAGTTGTTCTATAATGTGACTCCATCCCAGTGGATTGAGAGTAATAAGTAAAAAAAAGCTCCGTAGTATGCGGAGCTTTTTAATTTATCTTTTCTGCTGTTTCTGTAACCTTTCCTGCTCTTTCTGGAGTGCTTCCAGACGGGCCATCATACTGTTACCTCCGTTCTTGCGCTTGGACGGATCATTGCGGCTGGCCTCATAATCAGCTTCCAGCTTGGCCAGAATGGCTTTCTCATCGGTTGAGCGACGCAGCCATATCATGGTGATGATACCAACCAGACCTGATATGAAGTAGTAGTAGCACAGTCCTGATGAGTAGTTGTTGAATGAGAAGAAGAATATTACCGGCATGAGATACATCATCCAGCGCATGGCCTTCATACTGTCTTCCTGGCCGGGTGCCATCTGCTGCTGTTGCATTGAGTAGATGGTGTTGATGATATTGGTTGCGCAGAACAGCAGGCAGAATATGCTCAGGTGGTTACCGATGAGCGGGATATTGCTGCCCCAGCTGATAAGGTCATCAAATCCGGTAAGGTCATTGGCCCAGAGGAAACTCTGCTGACGCAGTTCAATGGCATTGGGCACAAAGAAGAAGAATGCCATCCACACAGGCATCTGTATGAGTGAAGGCAGGCAACCGCCCATGGGGCTTACGCCGTACTTGCTATAGACGGCCATGGTCTCCTGCTGCTTCTTCATGGCATCCTCTGGCTTGGGATACTTGGCGTTGACCTCATCAATATAGGGCTTGAGGGCACGCATCTTGGCAGATGACATGTATGACTTGATCTGTGCCGGCATAACCAGCATCTTGACGATAAGTGTCATGAGCAATATTACAAGACCCATGTTGAGGTTCCACCTGGAGAGCAGGTTGAACAGAGGGATGATGAGGAAACGGTTAACCTCACGTACCACAGGCCAACCAAGGTCTATCACGCGGTTAAGACGTATCTTGTGGTCTCCGTGTGCCAGCTTGCTGTTATGACGGAGTATCTTGTAGTCATTGGGTCCAAAGTAGAACTGGAACTGTGTGGGCTCAGTTCCGGTGGGGTCAAAACTTGCGTGGGTCTTGGACATGAGCTTCTTCATGTAGCCCTTACCTTTGGGGTATGATACGCCGGAGAGCTGTGTGTTGGCTGCATATGCATTGGATGCAATCATTATGCATGAGAAGAACTGGTTCTTGTATGCTACCCAGTCCAACGGCTCCTCAATAGTTTTGTCAGCGGCTGTGCTCTTTTTGCCAGCGGGTGCAACGGAAAGGGTCTTACCCTTGATTTTGTCGTTACGCTTGTAGGTAAGGGTGGTGTAACGCTGCTCAAACTCAAAACCTTTCTCCTGCTGGCGCAGATTCTGTATCCAGTCAATGGCCAGGGCACTCAAATCAGATGAGAAGAAGTTGTCCATGCCTGTGGCCTTGATATCAAGGTTGAGCATGTAACTCTCAGGCAGGAGAGTATAGATGAAGTCCAGATAACCGTAACCGTTGGTGTTAAGACGCATGGTTACTGAGCCCGATCCGCCGGGGATGGTCTCAAAGTATAGGTTCTTGCTCTGTATGTTCTGGTTCTTGCCGTCTATCTTGAAGTTGAGGCTTATCTCGTCCTGACTAAAGAGCACTACATCCTGGCCCTGCTGGTCCTTGTAACCGGAAAGCTGTGCAAAGCATGGTGCTGCGCCTTTGGATGAGATTCCAATCTTTACCAGTCCGTTGTCCAGCACTGTCACGTTCTCAGTGCCGTTCATGGCGGGGAAAAGAGGGGAAAGTGAATCCTGCATGGATACGGCAATGGTTGTCTCCTGTGTAAACCTGATGGTATCATCGGCTCCGCGGCCTACTGAGTTCTCCTGCTCATAGCTCAAAGTCTTTTCGGCATTGTTTTTCTTGCTGCTGTTGCTCCATATAAGGGTGAGCATCATGACCAGAGATATGACCAAAACTCCCAAAAATGTTCTTCTGTCCACTTTGAAAAATGTTATAAATTGTTCACGAGTCGCAAAGGTATATATTTTCTCCGTATTTTTGCACCACACCTTTATTAAGGATTATGAATAAATGTATTGCGCTTGCCGCATTACCGATATTGTCAATTACAGCCTTTGCCCAGGATTTATCCAGCCCTTTCAGTGCTGTTCCTGATACCGTCGTTGTGCCCGGTCAGGTAAAAGCCCGTCAGGATTCCATAGCTTTTGCTTTGGACAGCATCCTGGAGGATGAATACTATGATGTGTCAGACAATCCCAGTTATTTCAGACTCTTCATGCCGGTGGTGTTGTATCGGTCAGCTTTATCGGATGCCATCACTCCGCAAGAGGATAGGGAGGTCAGCGCCCAGGATGACCTGCTGCCTCTGGAACCTATTGAGAGTGAACAGGATATGATGCTGTCAAAGATGATAAACGAGACTCTTCTGAGAATCTATATGGAACATCCTGAACTGGTCAAAATGACCGAGGAGGAGCTGATGGATGTGCCCGGCATATTACCGTTTTCAGATGATGTCGTTGCAGGTGTGGCTATAAAAGAGCGTCAGGTGCGTGGACGACGTCCGGATGAGGATATCCCCGAACCGGCACGTGTCAAGATAAGCTATTGGAAGACGCTGGGTCGTTTCCAGGGAAAATATACCCAGAGCTACTATTCGGAAAACTGGTATAAGGGCGGTGAGAGTAACCACTCCATATTGGGACAGCTTGATTTTGATGCCAACTATGCAAAGAAAACCACCACGTTTGACAACAAACTTGAGCTGAAACTGGGCTTCCATACCACTGAAATTGACGGTAAGAAGACGTTCCGCACCAATGAGGACCTTATCCGTGTTACATCAAAACTTGGCATAAGGGCATGGGAAAGCTGGTATTTCTCATCGCAGTTTCAGGGATATACCCAGTTTATGCCGGTGTATGACACCAAGGTTACAACCAAACTCAAGTCAAAGTTCTTTGCTCCCGTTTACGGAAACCTGTCTATAGGTATGGATTTCAAGCCAAAACTCAAAAGGAAAAACTCGTCACTTTCCATTCTGCTGTCACCGCTGTCATATAACTGCCGGTATGTGAGTGTGGACAGTATCGCTCCGAACTACGGTATTGAGCAGGGCAAGAAGTACAAATACACTATAGGATCACGTTTTGACGGTAATATCAAATGGACTTTCCTGGAGGATTTTACATGGACGTCAAAGGCTCAGTACTACACCAACTATGAGAGTGCCGAGGTAAACTTTGAGAATACCGTTGATTACAGGTTCTCCAGGTACTTCTCACTGCAGTTCTTTTGCCACTGGCGTTTTGATGATAGCGTAAAGCGCAAGAAGGACAAGGACGGTAACCTTATGGGTTACGGTCAGTTCAAGGAGTTTCTGACTCTTAATTTCTATTACACCTGGTGATTGCGGCGCTCTTTCATTATTTCTGAGCGGCGTTTGAATGGTGAATCCGGTTCCCGTGCCATGTACCAGTACTCCATGTGGTCGGTTATGGTGGGGAACAGTCTGGTAAGTACAAGCAGCAGCTTACTGGTGAATGTAAGTGTGGCACGACGTGAACGGCGGCGTATATGGTTGAGCATGATCTGGGCCACACGGTCGGATGTCATCATCTTGCCCTCTTCACGCGGAGTCTCGCCCTGTTGACTGCCATCGGCCATGAGGGCTGTCTTGCGTATGTTTGATGATGTGAATCCGGGTGCGTATATCATAACGTGCAGGCCGTCATAGAGGTGCTCTGAACGCAGCGTGTCCAGGAATCCGTTTATGGCAAACTTGGAAGCGGAGTAACCGGTTCGTCCGGGCAGCCCCTTGTAGCCGGCGGTTGATATGACACCTACTATTGAGCCTTTTGACTCCAGCAGATATGGGAGCGCAAACTTGGTACAATAGACTGTGCCCCAGAAGTTTACGTCCATAAGGCGGCGTATGACGCTCAGGTCAAGGTCCTTGAACATGGCACGCATTGATATGCCGGCGTTATTGACAAGTATATCTATCTTTCCGAATCTCTTTACGGTTTGCTCAACAAGGTTACGGCAGTCATCTTCAACTGAAACATCGGTCCTGACACTTAAAACTTCAGTGTATTTTTCCAGTTCATGCTGCAGGGCTTCAAGTTTATCGGCCGATCTTGCGGCAAGCACCACCTTGGCCTGATATTTGGCCAGCAGTGTTGCGGTGGAAAGGCCTATTCCTGAACTTGCACCTGTAACGATGGCTACCTTGTCTTTGAAATAGTTCTGGTTGTTCATGTGAGTAATATATATGCCGTAAAGTTAATGAATATTTAATTATATGTACAGGCTGGTCTGTTTTCTGCGATGTTTTAATACAAAATTTCTCCTTTTTGTGTAATTTCGCGCCTTGAAAAACAAATAACCAATGACAGTTACACTATTATTGCACTGCCCCGACAGACCGGGAATCATTGCTGACATAACAAACTTCATAACTGAAAACAACGGTAATGTTGTTTATCTGGCACAGTTTGTTGATCACGTGGAGAACGTGTTCAACATGCGAATAGAGTGGAATATCGACAATTTCCTTATCCCCAAGGACAAGATTGCCGATTACTTTGGTACCCTCTATGCCAAGAAGTACGATATGAACTTCCGTCTTTACTACAGTGATACCAAACCGCGCATGGCAATATTCGTATCCAAGATGTCACACTGCCTGTTTGACCTGCTGGCACGTTACAGCGCAGGCGAGTGGAACGTAGAGATACCCCTGATTGTAAGCAATCATCCTGATATGAAACATGTGGCCGATATGTTCGGCATACCATATTACGTTTATCCCATAACAAAGGAGAATAAACTGGAGCAGGAGACTGCCATGATGGATCTGCTTAAGGAGAACAAGGTTGACTTTATTGTTCTGGCCCGTTACATGCAGATAATAGGTGACCGCATGATTGCCGCTTATCCCAATAAGATAATCAATATCCACCACTCATTCCTGCCTGCTTTTGTAGGTGCCAAACCCTATCAGGCTGCATTTGACCGCGGTGTAAAGATTATTGGTGCAACCAGCCACTATGTTACGGCTGAACTTGATGCAGGTCCTATCATCTGCCAGGATGTGGTCCGCATATCACACAAGGACATGCCGTCCGATCTGGTCAACAAGGGTAAGGACCTGGAAAAGATAGTCCTGTCACATGCGGTTCAGAAGCATATAGAACACAAGATCTTAGTATATAAAAACAAAACCGTCGTTTTTAGTTAATCCAACCGTTAAAAAAGATTCCCGTTAAGTAGTCCGAAGGACGCGACCGGAGGGAGCTAAGCGAAGCGCTTTAAAGGAGGGGTCACCCTTCTTTGTTGTCTTTCAAGGATTCGAGCTTAAACATTTCATCTCGATATTGAGCAGCCTCCATGAAGTCCATTCTGGAGGCTGCTTCATTCATAAGGCGGCGGGTGCGGGCAATGGCTTTATCCAGTTGCTGCGGAGTCATGCTGGCTATTACGGGGTCGGCAACTGAATGCGTGCGCTCCTCAATTACATACGGCTTGGCTTCAGTCTCCTGACGACCGGTTACCAGCATCGCCGTGTTCAGGGCCTTTTCAATCTGCTTTGGCGTGATGCCGTGCTCCTTGTTGTACTGCATCTGCTTGTTACGGCGGCGTGTAGTCTCTGCTATGGTCAGACGCATGCTCTCGGTTATCTTATCGGCATACAGTATTACCTTTCCGTTTACGTTGCGTGCGGCACGTCCGGCTGTCTGGGTGAGTGACCGGTGGTCACGCAGGAATCCCTCCTTGTCAGCATCGATTATGGCTACCAGTGAGACCTCGGGCAGGTCAAGTCCCTCACGCAGCAGGTTTACACCTACAAGGACGTCATAGAGACCCTTGCGCAGATCTGTCATTATCTGGATACGTTCCATGGTATCCACGTCACTGTGTATGTAGTTGCAGCGTACTCCGTTCTTGAGCATGTATTCGTTAAGTTCCTCGGCCATGCGTTTGGTCAGGGTGGTTACAAGCACACGCTCGTCGCGTTCGGAGCGTACGGCAATCTCTTCCAGAAGGTCATCAATCTGTTTTTTGCTGGGACGGACCTCAATCTCCGGGTCAAGCAGGCCGGTTGGACGGATCACCTGGTCCACTACAACGCCCTGGCTCTCTTCAAGTTCGTAATCTGCAGGCGTGGCGCTTACGTATATTGTCTGTCCCGTAAGTTCTTTGAACTCTTCAAACTTGAGAGGACGGTTGTCCAGAGCTGCGGGCAGACGGAATCCGTACTCTACAAGGTTTTTCTTGCGGGCACGGTCACCGCCGTACATGGCATGTAGCTGGGGTACGCTCACGTGACTCTCGTCAATTACCATCAGGAAATCCTTGGGAAAGAAGTCCAGCAGACAGTAGGGACGGGTGCCGGCAGCGCGGCCGTCAAAATAGCGTGAGTAGTTCTCTATTCCGCTGCAGTGTCCCAGCTCGCGTATCATCTCTATGTCATACTCCACACGCTCCTTGAGCCGCTTGGCTTCAAGCGGTTTGCCAATCTCCAAGAAGTAATCCACACGCTCAGTAAGATCATCCTGAATGGCGCGGATGGCCCGTTCCTGGCTCTCCTTGGTGGTCATGAACAGATTGGCAGGATAGATGCGGTAAAAGTCATATTTCTCAATGCGCTCACCGGTAAGCACATCAAATTCCTCAATGGAGTCAATCTCGTCATCCCAGAACTGGATGCGGACTGCGGTGTCATTATAGGCCAGGTTTATGTCAACGTTCTCGCCTTTTACGCGGAAACAGCCTCGTGCCAGCTCTATGTCATTCCTGGTGTATAGCGAGTCAACCAGCTTGCGCAGCAGTTCGTTGCGGTCAATATGGTCACCCTTGCGCAGCTCAATCACATTGTTGTAGAAATCGGCCGGATTGCCCATGCCGTATATGCATGAGACCGATGAAACCACAATGACGTCATTTCTTCCGGACAGTAGGGCCGATGTGGCAGACAGACGCAGCTTGTCAATCTCATCGTTGATGGCAAGGTCTTTCTCTATGTAGGTGTCTGTTGACGGAATGTATGCTTCCGGCTGATAGTAGTCATAATAAGAAACATAGTATTCAACGGCGTTTTCGGGGAAAAAAGCCTTGAACTCACTGTATAACTGGGCGGCCAGGGTTTTGTTGTGGCTGAGCACCAGAGTGGGGCGTCCTATGTTCTTAATGACATTGGCTATAGTAAATGTCTTGCCTGATCCGGTCACGCCCAAAAGCGTCTGGGCACGGGCTCCGCTCAACAACCCTTCAGTGAGCTGCTGGATGGCCTGTGGCTGGTCACCGGTGGGCTTGAATGGTGATACTAGTTTGAAATCCATCGTATTGCAAAGTGCGAGCCGTAAAGATACGGCTTTTTTTTGTACTTTTGAACTCCCAAAATGTTTTGAATATGACAGTACAAGAGAGAGAACAGAAGGCCCGTGACCTGTTCAAGGCAGGTTATAACTGCTGTCAGGCTGTAGCCATGACTTATGCCGATGTCTTAGGACTGAGTGAGGATGAGGTTGCCCGTCTGACCAGTGGATTCGGTGGCGGAATGGGCCGTATGCGTGAGGTGTGCGGCACGGTATCGGCCATGACTATGGTGGCCGGCGCCCTGATTCCGGCTAACGATGTCAGCGACAAGGCTGCCAAGACTGCCAACTATGCACTGGTCCAGTCTATGGCCGATGAGTTCAAGCAGATGAACGGCAGCATCATATGCCGCGAGTTGTTGGGCCTGTGTAAGGCGGAGGGTACTCCCGTGCCTTCGGACCGTACTCCGGAATACTACAAGAAACGTCCTTGCGGTGAACTTTGTGCTCTGGCGGCAGGTATTATTGCCAGGAAAGCCTCAAATAATATTAAATAACAGGCGCGCGCTTGCTCTATTCGGGCAAAATAGATAATTTTGCAGGTTGAAAATTGGCTACATGCGTAAAACTGCATATATAGTATTGTGTCTGGCTATGGTCCTGACGGTAATGTCGGGCTGTTCGGGGTATAACAAGATCGTTAAGGCATCTGACTATAATACCAAGTACAGTCTTGCCAAGGTATATTTCATGGAGGGCCATTATACCAGCTGCAGCACAATACTTGAAGAGTGTGTAGCATATCAGCGCGGTACTGCCCAGGCCGAGGAGTCAATGTTCCTGCTGGGTTCGTGCTATTACAATCTGGATGATTACCTGTCGGCATCACAGTACTTCCTGGCATGCTACAGGGCGTTCCCTAACAGCACGTACTCAGAGGAGTGCCTTTTCCGTTCAGGCAAGAGCCTCTATCTGGATACCCCTGATCCGCGATTGGATGCAACCAGCACAAACAACGCCATAGCGCAGTTGCAGCGTTTTGTTGAGACATATCCTGACAGCAAGTACCGCAAGGAGGCTGAGAATATGATATACAACATGTATGACCGTCTGGTTGAAAAGGAGATAGGCACTGCTGAACTCTATTTCAACATGGGCAACTATCTGGGTAACAATTACCGCTCAAGCATAATTGTAGCTCAGAACGCATTGCGTGACTATCCCTATACCAAGTATCGCGAGAAACTCTCCATGATTGTGCTCAAGGCCAAGTTCCAGATGGCACAGGAGAGCGTGCTTGACAAGAGAGATGACCGTTACCGTGATGCCATTGACGAGTATTACGCTTTCAAGAATGAATTTCCTGAGAGCTCATACATGAAGGAGGCTGATAAGATGTTCCACATCTCAACCAAGAATTTAGGAAACAAGAATCAAATTATAGAAGAAGAGTAACATGGATTTCAAGAAGACAAATGCTCCGACCAACACTGTTACACGTGACTTGGTCAATTATGTAAAGGACACCAACAACATCTACGAGAGCGTTGCCATCATGGGTAAGCGTGCCAACCAGATTGCAGTTGAAATGAAGGATGAGCTCAAGTCAAAGCTTGAGGAGTTCAGCTCAACAACCGACAATCTTGAGGAGATGTTTGAGAACAGGGAGCAGATTGAGATTTCACGCTATTATGAGCGTCTTCCCAAACCCACTCTTATTGCCGCTCAGGAGTTTGAGGAGGGTAAGATCTATTTCCGTAATCCCGCAAAGGAAAAAGAGAACTTTTGATGAAGATAGAATTCTACCTTCATCAGGTATGGCTGGCTCTCATCTGCGTGCTGATGTTTGCCGGCCTTCTTCTTCCCATCGGCCAGTTGGTCAGTGAGGAAGGAGCATCGGCGGAACTTACCAACTTCCGTCTTAATTTCATTGAGGGTGACAGCAGTAGCGCCATGTGGGCGTTGGGCGTAATAATGATTATGGCGCTCGGCGTAGGAGTGTTTGAACTGCTGCTCTCAGGTTTCCGCAATTTCGTGCTTCAGAAGCGTCTGCTTGTGTTCATGATGCTGCTGTCAGCAGGTTATTATGTGATTCTGGTGGTTTATGTGCTTCTGCTCAAGGGCGATGCATCGTTCGGACCGCGTCCGGCAGCTGCATTCCCGCTTGTAAGCCTGATTCTGGAGTACATGAGCATTCACGGCATAGCCAAAGCCGAGGCCAGGATAATAGCGCGTGCAAGCGGTTTCCGTTTGAGGGACTGATTGTCAGAACAGATTGAAAGAGTAGGTGGCACGGATTGATATCGTGCTGTTGGCGCATCGGCCAAAATAATCTTTCTTGGTTATACCGTAGATGTTGCCCAATCCAAAGTAATATCGGCCCTCTATACCAAAGTTGCCTGAGCCGGTACGCATCTCAAGACCTGCACTGGCTGTAATTCCGTAGTCCAGTTTATTCTCTATTGCCTTTCCGTACTGTTCGGTAACCTGATTGGGACGGTTGCTTATATCCCAGGGCTGCTGTCCGCCGTATATCTCCTTTTCATTGATAAGGTATCCAATCTGGGGACCCAGGTTTATGTGTCCTTGGAATCCGTAGTACTCGCGCCCGAATCCGATGTGCGCCAGGAACGGCACCTCTATGTAATTTGCTACTCGGGTGTATTCATTGCCTGATCCGTCTTCAATCTGCTCGGTCCATCCGCGACTGGCAAAGTTGCACTCAATCTGTGTGCCGCATATCAGGAAAAAGTACTTTTCAGATACGTGGCGCAGGCTTACACCGAATGTGGGACCCAGGCTGAGTGTCTGTTTGATGGTGGGGATGAATGATACTCTGCTTGTTCCCATGCCTCCGCTTACGCCCAGTGAGAACGTGTTGCGTGCATCGCCTACCTGCGCGGTTGCAGTCAGGGTAAAGAGGGAGAGCAAAAGAAGTATGGCGTAGAGACGTTTCATTTGTCAAAGTCTATCTTTTCAACCTTGTAGTCATTTGAGAAGTGTACAAAGAATACTTTGCGGTTGATGAATCCGCCCCAGTTGTTGACGCGCTCAAACTTGAATCCCATCTGTACGGGATTGGTGTCAATCTTGTCCAGATTGTCTTCCAGATTCTTACCGTACATGGCCAGTCCCTTGAGGAAATAATAGCCGGCATCATAACCGTAAGAGGCATAGCTGGGGTAACTTACCATCATCTGACGGCTGAAAGCACGGCGGAACGCGGCATTGAAGTCAAGTGACTCCTCCAGCATATTGTTGGTGTAGAACCAGCTGAAGAACCATGTGTCAACCTCATACATCTCTTCCAGATGGTCTGATGCGTATATCTGATACTGCGGATAGCCGAACAGGTGTGTCTCAATCTCCGGTGACTTGTTGCGGCAGACAAGCTGCAGAACGGGCAGCATGGTGTTGAGCGGCTCGCTGTTGGGCGTGTTGATTATGAATATGTTTTGCTTATCGGCCACAATGGTGTCCATAATCGTCTGATAGGCGGTATCAACCGTTACGGTCGTGATGGGAATGTTGTGGTCGGCCATCACGGTTTTAAGACCGTCTATGAATTCATTGCGGCTGAACTCATCGGCATCAAGAAGAATGATGTTGGGGTTGGGGAACTGCTTCAGGAAATGGCTGTAGATTTCCTGATGGAAATATGACTGCGGCGTGCGCAGCTGATATACGTAGGGGTTGTTGAACATATCCTCGGCATTGGCGTTGAGCGGCAGTACCAGAGGAACCTGATGCTGTGTTGACCAACGTGCAGCCTCGGTAATGTGGTTTGAGTACTTGAGGCCGAATACTATGTCAACATCATCAAACTGACCGCTTTCAAGAAGCGGGCTGATTGAACTGTTCTCATCCTTTGAGTCAAATACCTTGAGATTTACCGATACATTCTCATTCTTGAGCCTGTCAAGTGCCAGAAGCATACCCTGGTAGAACTCAACCATCATCTTCTGGTCTGTTGACGCGGAGTCATCCAGCATGAAGGGGAGTATAAGGGCGGCGGTTATCACTCCGTCGTCATCAATGCTCTTGCGTGTGTTCATGTTGAACAGGGTGCTGTCTGGGATTGCTTGGATGCGTGATATTGCCTGGTCGCGCTCTTGGCGGCGCTGCGCTATCTCGTCAGATGAGAAGGGAATGTTTACAACGGCTCCCTGACGGAGTTTGGTATATTTGTACTCGGGGTTGGCTTCATAAAACTCGGCCTGTGAAATGCCGTAGTTGCGGCAGATACGGAACACTGTCTCGCGGCGCTTGACCTGATGCGTGCATTTATATACGGAGGTATCGGACATAAGAACCTGTGCATCGTTCTTTATCTGTCCGGGCATATCTGTTCCGGCATTCTCAAGCGTTGATGCCAGCGGATCTTCATCGGACGGGGCCGGTATGGTTATTACCTGACCTATCTTGAAGTTCTGGGCAGACAATCCGGGGTTTGCGTCACATATCTCCTTGACCGATACGCGGTTCTCAACTGACAGGCGGTAGAGAGTTTCACCCTTCTGTATGGTGTGGAACTTGCCTGTGGCAATGACCTTGCGGTTGGGTATGCGCAGTTCCTGGCCGGCACGTATAACCTTCTCGCTGCCGGGGTTGAGCTTGATGATCTCATCCTCGGTCACTCCGTACATGCGTGAGATGGAATAGAGGCCCTGCCCCTGGGTGACGGTGTGCAGGAAATAGTCCTGTGCCGATGTTGTTGCTGTAAATGCTGCGGCAAGCAATACTGCCAGTATGATTGTCTTAATGCGGTTCATCAGTAACGTGTCACTTTTTTAAAATATATGGGACAGCAAAAATACAAAAAAGGGTTCAGACTGCGTTTTTAAAATTAGTGATTCTGTATTATATAACCATATTTATAGATTGGGTTAAAACAATTTCGTTGTGATTTGAGTAATTTTGCGATTTGAAACGGAGCTATATGAAAAAACGTCTTTTCCTGAAGTTCTTATGGGTTGCGGCAGTTGTTGCCACAACCGGTTTCACTACTGCCTACGGCATGCCGCAGGTGGAAATCAATGTAGTCCTTATATCTGTATCGGGTGATACCACGGTGCTTGTGCCCGGTGATAACGCCTCATCGCTCAACGCTCCGCTACGGGCCGTGTTCAAGGCATCGCTCACTACCGATGACGGCAAAGAGTATGTGATGTTTCCTGAGTGGACGGTGACACGTATCGTTACAGACGGCGGTGCGGCTGAGAGCCGGAGTTATCTGAAGCGTCAGGAGAGCGTTACAGAGTATGAGTTTACAGATAACGGCAAGTTCCAGATTGATTTTGCATGGTCATACAGGGAGAAGGATTCTATCGAGACTGTTCCCGGCGATACTAAGAATGCCATGACATTCTCCATTGATGACTCTGAAATTAGCCTTTTCAACGCGTTTTCGCCCAATGGTGACGGTATCAATGATGTCTATAAGATATATGTGCGTTCCGTTGTGAGCATTAAGATTTCTATATTCAACCGTTGGGGACAGACTATCAAGACCATATCAGGCAGGATGGATGACATTCTGCCATTTGACGCTGTACCTGAAAACGGCGGCTATCTGTTTGAGATATGGGACGGCACATATAACGGCGACGTGGTGAATGACGGTGTCTATTACATAAACGTACAGGCAACCGGCGCCGGAGGCCGTGAGATTGAAAAGAGGGCCGATATCAATGTCCTTAAAGGTTTGGGAGTTCAGCAGTAATGGAGAAGTCTAAGATAGTAGTAACAGGCGCCAGGTCCAATAACCTGAAAAACATTGACGTAGAGATTCCGCACAAGTCACTCACGGTGGTTACCGGACTGAGCGGAAGCGGCAAGTCATCATTGGCCTTTGACACCATCTATGCCGAGGGTCAGCGCCGTTACATAGAGACTTTCTCAGCCTACGCACGCAATTTCCTGGGCAATCTGCAACGTCCCGACGTGGACCGCATAACCGGATTGAGCCCGGTTATATCAATAGAACAGAAAACCACCAACCGCAACCCCCGCTCTACCGTGGGCACTGTGACAGAGGTCTATGACTATCTGCGTCTGCTCTTTGCCCGTGCGGGTGAGGCTTTCTCATACCTGAGCGGCGAGAAGATGGTCAAGTTTACCGAGGAGCAGATAATTGACCTGATACTGAGTGATTATGACGGTCAGCGCATCTATGTTCTGGCACCGCTGGTACGCAACCGCAAGGGTCACTACAAGGAACTGTTTGAGAGCATACGCCGCAAGGGTTATCTTACAGTGCGCGTGGACGGTGAACTGCGTGAGGTAAAGCCCGGCATGAAGCTGGACCGTTACCGCAACCATGACATTGAGGTGGTCATTGAGAAACTCGTTGTGAATGAGAAATACAAGCATCGTCTGACCGACAGTGTGGCTCTTGCCATGAAGCAGGGTGACGGCCTCATGATGGTGCTCTCCATGCCTAAGGAAACCATACCCGGTCGTAAGGAGGAGGGCGTGCTGCGTCACTACAGCAAGCGTCTGATGTGTCCCGTAACAGGCTTGTCATACCGGGATCCCGCTCCGCACAACTTCTCGTTCAACTCACCGCAGGGCTCATGTCCCAAGTGCAAGGGCTTAGGTTACATATCGGCCGTAGATGAGGATAAGGTGCTGCCTGACCGTTCGCTTTCTGTGCGCCAGGGTGCCATAGCGCCTTTGGGTACATTTAAGAATACGCTTATATTCAGGCAGATAACAGCTCTGCTTAACAAATATGACTATACGCTGGATACTCCCATATCGGAGATGACCAATGATGTGGTTGATGAGCTGATAAACGGCAGTGATGAGCGCATCAAGGTGCAGATAACCGGCATAAACAGTGAGGCCGATGCTGTGTTCATGGAGTATGAGGGAATAGCCAAATACGTTCGCTCCCTGCAGCAGCAGACTGACATCACGGCCGCCGAGCAGAAGTGGGCCGACCAGTTTGCCGTGACCCGCGTATGCCCTGAGTGTGGCGGCGCACGACTTAATAAAGAGGCACTCAACTTCCGTATTGACGGAAAGAATATATATGAGCTGGCATCAATGGACATTCAGGACCTCTATGAGTGGTGCTGCAATGTTGAGCCCCGCCTGAGTGAACGTCAGCGTACCATTGCATCCGAGATCCTTAAGGAGATCCGTACCCGCCTGAGTTTCATGCTTGAGGTAGGACTGGATTACCTTTCTCTGAACCGTCCGGCAGAGTCACTCTCAGGTGGTGAGGAGCAGCGCATACGCCTGGCAACTCAGATTGGATCCAAACTGGTTAATGTGCTCTATATTCTTGATGAGCCCAGCATCGGTCTGCATCAGCGTGACAACGTGCGTCTGATAGACTCATTGAAGCAACTGCGTGACGGCGGTAACACCGTGCTTGTGGTGGAGCATGACCGCGATATGATGCTCTCTGCCGACTGGATTATTGACCTGGGTCCGCGTGCCGGCCGCAAGGGTGGTGAGGTGGTCTTTCAGGGTACCGTTGGTGATATGCTCAAGACTGATACCCTTACTGCAGGCTATCTGAACGGTAAGTTAGATACGGCCGATGGTGATCTGTCTGTGCGGCGTCCGGGTAACGGTAAGAGTATTATTTTGCGTGGATGCCGCGGCAATAATCTTAAGGGTATTGATGTGGAGTTTCCGCTGGGCAAGCTCATCTGCGTTACGGGTGTATCGGGCAGCGGCAAGTCAACGCTGGTTAATGAGACTCTGCATCCGCTGCTGTCACAGAAATTTTACCGCTCACTGAAGGAGCCGCTTGCATACGATAGTGCCGATGGAATCGAGTTTATTGACAAGGTGGTTGATGTGGACCAGTCGCCCATAGGCCGCTCTCCGCGCTCCAATCCCGCCACATATACGGGTGTATTCAGTGATATTCGCCAGCTCTTTGTGGAACTGCCTGAATCCAAGATACGTGCCTATAAGCCGGGAAGATTCTCATTCAACGTATCGGGAGGCCGTTGTGAGGCCTGTGGCGGCAACGGTTACAAGACCATAGAGATGAACTTCCTGCCGGATGTAATGGTGCCTTGCGAGGTTTGCCACGGCAAACGTTACAACCGCGAGACGCTTGAGGTACGCTACAAGGGCAAGTCCATTGCCGATGTGCTGGACATGACCATCAACATGGCTGTGGAGTTCTTTGAGAACGTCCCCGCCATACTTAACAAGATAAAGGTGCTGCAGGATGTGGGCTTGGGTTATCTCAAGCTGGGACAGCCTTCAACCACCATTTCCGGCGGTGAGAGCCAGCGCGTCAAACTGGCTACCGAGTTGGCCAAACGTGATACGGGCAAGACTCTTTACATTCTTGACGAGCCTACCACTGGACTGCATTTTGAGGATATACGTGTGCTCATGAATGTGCTTAACCGTCTGGTTGACAAGGGCAACACGGTCATCGTGATTGAACACAACCTTGATGTGATCAAGCAGGCTGACTGGGTTATTGATATCGGGCCTGAGGGCGGTCGCGGGGGCGGTATGATTGTGGCTCAGGGCACTCCTGAGCAGGTGGCCGCTTGTAACAAAGGATATACTTCAAAGTTCTTGGCTGAGGAACTATCCCGATGACACAAATCTGTTGTGTATTGAAAAAAGTTGTATATTTGGCAAACAAACTTAATAATAATCATTTATGAAAACGTTAAGACTGCTTCTTTCGGGCCTTCTCTGTATGTCAGCCCTGGTATTTGCAAGTTGTGAAAAAGATGAAGATAAAGATTCAACATCTATTGAAGGTCGCTGGAATGTCTCTAAAACCCCCGATGACTATTCATTCAGCCTTATCTTTAAAGGTAACAAACTTGATGTTTATATAATTGCCTGGGGTGAGCATGTAGAAGGAACTTACACATATGCCAATGATGAAGTTACCTTTAATATCACCAAGCAGTCCAAAGCCTGGGCAGATGTCAGTTTTGATGATGAAGGCAACATGATTAGTTATTCATGGTCGGCTGGCGATATGAATCAGGAGACATTTGAATTGGCTCCTGGATATGCCTGGTATCCTGTCCCGGATGGTGATCCCCAGGATGTTAGGGATATGCTGGGTAAATTCACGTTTAAAATGACGTCTAGCACTACAGCTGAGACTAGTCTGATGGGCGGCGCAGCTCACAAGGCTAAATAAATAATATAGAATTATGTGAGCTTGCTGAGGTCCAGAAGGACGCGGCGAGAGTCTGAAAGGGTGGAGGCAATCAGGTAGCGAGGGCCTCCATCTTTCAGTTTGAGCTTTTGCTGGAGTGTAGGGGCGGTTTCGGGGAAGTTCCTTACTGAGAGGTTTGCTTGGGTTTTGATAAGGCTTGACAGTGACCTTTTGTCAAACGGGATTATACCTTCCAGTCTAAATGTGCGGCCGGGGAAGCTCTCCGGCTTTTCTTTACTCCAGAAGAGGTGGGTATCCGGATGGAGCAGGGCGGTGCCGGTTTGTGCCGCTATGGTGCGGAACAGGGCGCTTTTCATATATGGGGCGCTGGGCTCACAGATGAATGTGCCGGGTTGTAATTGTTCCGGGGTTGCTATAGGCAGGGGCAGTAATGCTTCTGCATTTTTTGTTGATGAGATGACAGCGACGGGGTTGCCTTGAGCATCTATATCAACCGCTTCAATTACAGGTTCTCCACTGAAATCTCTTTGTATCAGGAGCGTTATCTCTTTGCACTCGCCTTCAAGGCCTATTACCATGACGCGGCTCACGTGATGCATCTCGGTTAGGGCATGGCTTATGTCAAGCATTGGTGAGAGCTTGAGCATGACGTTGCGTGATTTACGCAGCAGGTCATCCTGGAGGGCTACTGCGTCGGGTTGGCAGTCGGAGATTGATATCAGTTTCTGACCGGCGTTTCCGCGGCGGGCGGGGTCAAGATAGATCAGCTCAAAGGTGTTGTCCTGCTGTTTGGACAGGAACTCTGCGGCATCGGTGCTGCTCACTTCTATGTCTTTACGACTAAGTGTGATGTAATTGCTTGCTACTATGCTGCTTAACTCGGTTGACATCTCGTTGTAGCAGGTGCGGGTGGCGCTCCTTGAGATGAAGTAGCAATCCACACCGAATCCGCCGGTGAGATCGGCAAAACTCAGACCTTTTCCCAGTATTCTTTCTATGGTGGCAGCCTTGTACTGTGCAATGTACTGTGAAGTACACTGCTCCATTGACAGGTGTTGAGGGTAGATTATACCGTCAGTATCGGCCCAAAGGGGAATCTTGACGCTCGCAGCCTGCCAGCCGGAGATTTGGGTCAGGGCATACTGCATGTCAATACCTTCCGGGCGCTGGCCAAGAGCAAGTTTGCGGACATCGTCTGTGCGGTGCTCGCGGATATATTGTTCTGTCAGGTTGTTTGCCATATTATCTTCAAAATTAGAAAGTTTTTATTACTTTCACGGCATTAAACCAAAATGCTTTATATGAAGAAACTGATTTTTACACTCGCCGGCATGCTGGCATTAACGGTATGCAACGCCAAGAACAACAGCCCCATCCTCACCATTGAGGGCGGACAGATTCAGGGTGTCGCTACCGATATCAAGGGCGTAACCGTTTATCGTGGCATTCCGTTTGCCGCACCTCCTACTGGACAGAACCGCTGGAAGGCTCCGCAGCCTGTTATTCCATGGGAAGGAGTCAAGGTATGTGACAAGTTCGGTCATCCGCCATTCCAGGCAGCCCATTATCCCGGTGGCTACACAACAGAGTGGGGTTACGGCGATGAGGCTCCTTACAGTGAGGATTGCCTCTACCTGAACGTATGGACCAAGAAACCCGGCAAGCCCGATGCCAAGCTGCCTGTTGCCATCTGGATATTCGGCGGCGGCATGCGTGAGGGCTGGGGCTCCGAGCCTGAGTTTGACGGTCAGGAGTGGGCCAATAAGGATGTTGTGCTGGTATCATTCAACTATCGTGTAGGTCCGTTCGGATTCTTTGCACATCCCGAACTTTCAGCTGAGGATCCTGAGCACGCTACAGGAAACTGGGGTACTCTGGACCAGATTGAGGCCATGAAGTGGGTCAAGAAAAACATCGCTCAGTTTGGCGGTGACCCCGATAACGTGATGATATTCGGACAGAGCGCCGGATCACGCAGCGTCAAGTTTCTGTGCTCATCGCCTCTGACCAAGGGCCTGTTCAACAAGGCTGTGATAATGAGCGGAAGCGGACTGGTTAAGCCCCGCCCACAGAATGAAGCTGCACCCGCAGGCCGTGGAATGGGTATGGGTATGCCGCAGCAGGGTATGACTACTTTGGCCGAGGCTGAGGCATCGACCAAGGAGGTATGTGACTGGGCAAACCTGACCAATCTGCGTCAGATGCGTAACGCCAGCACCGAGACCATCTTTGCTCTGGGTACTCTCTACAACAATGTAACAGGCAAGCGCAGCGTACTTACCGCTTCACCCATATCACCTTATATTGACGGATATGTTCTGCCAGAGTCATTTGACGATGCCTGCCTGGACGGATCACTGGCACAGGTTCCCTATCTGATCGGTTACACCCTGAATGATGCAGGCAATATGGGAACCCAGATCGTTGATTTCTGCCTGAATCGTGAGGAGATGGGCGGCAAGGCATACGCCTACCAGTTTGCACGCCCGTTGCCCGATGACGGCAACCATCCTGAGGTTACACAGCGCCTTAGGGGTGCTTTCCACTCATCGGACCTGTGGTACGTATTCAAGTCATTGAAGCATTGCTGGCGTCCCTGGACCAAGGGTGACTGGGATCTGTCCGAGAAGATGCTGACTGCCTGGTCCAACTTTGCCAAGTACGGTGACCCCTGTGGCCCCAACGGCGGCGAGTGGAAGCCATTGACTCAGGATAATCAGCAGTTCATGATCTTCAAGCTGGATGAGAACGATGCCGAGGCATCAGAGCTGGGCAATCCTCTGGCCAGATAAGCTAAGGCTGGTATTACCAGATAAACTGTAAAGATTAAAGACGGACTGAACCTGTCCAGTTAGATGGGGATTTGCCGGTGATGTTCCTGAAGTTTCGGCGGAAGGATTCCTCGCTGGCAAATCCAGACATCTCAGCAACCTGGGCGATGGACAGTTTTCCGTCTTTTTCCATTATTGTCTTGGCGTACTCCACTCTGTAGGTGTTGACATACGTAGCGAATGACTTGCCGCTCTGCGAGTTGATGCTTGCTGATACGTATGTACGGTTGCTGCCTATGGATTTAGCCAGGTCCACAACAGACAGGCCGGGGTTCAGGTAAATCCTTTCATCCTGCATCTTTTCCTGTATGGCTTTGAAAAGGACTGAGTCTTCTTTCTCCTTATCATCCAATAAGATATCCTCCTTAAGCTCATTCTCCATCTGGTAGGCTCCAAAGCGGTATCGGAACCCTACATATGCGATGGCATATATGGTGCTCGCAAAAAGGACCGACGGTATGGCCAATATGGTCTTTCCTGTAAAGAAACGCGGTCCCAGAATGGTCAGCACAACAGTGCATATTGCGGCTGTGAACTGTACGGCAGCCAGAATAATGATGGGCTGGGCGGTCTTTCCCTCAACCTCCGAGTAGGAGTCATACACACTGCGGTCAAACGCGGTGAGTTTTATAAGGCTGATTACGCACACAGCGACAGTCTGGATGGGGCGGACTACACTGATGAAAGTATCAGTGAACTGATGCGCAATTCCGAATGAAACCGTCAGTATGCTTGAAACCGTGGCAATAAGACCGGGAGTGAACAGCAACGCCATTTCATACTTGCCCGGATTGTGATAATCCGTTATGGCCTTTATGTAGAGGTAATATAACGGATATGTAGTAAGCGTTGACCATGAATACATAACAGTCAACACCTTATAGTCATCGGCCGAATAGTTTGTGCTGTAATAGACGGCATGGTAGAGAAACAGCAACATGGATACACACAGGAACACTCCAAGATAGCGTTGTGCCTTGTTTAATTCCCTGTAACTGATGCCGGCATGGATCGTCCAGAACAGACAGACCATGAAGGGAAGGATAGGACTGAGATTCTCTAAAAAAACCATTCTAGGTTGCAAAGATATTGTTTTGTACGATATGACTGATTTATTTCTGTTTTGAATGGCCAATCAATCACAAAAGTCCCATTTTAGCGGAAATTTTTTAAACAACAGTAAAATGAAGAAAATCTTGTTTTATGCTATTGCTACAGCTATGCTGGGCTTGTCCTTTTCATCATGTGACAAAGAGAATGAAGATGACTCAAACGCCAAGGTTTCACTTGACGGACGCTGGGACGGTACTCGTAAAGGGGGTGGCCACGGATTTCAGGATATGACCCTTATCTTTAAAGGTAATCAGGTAGACGTTTATATTATTGCATGGGGAGACCATCTGAAAGGAACATACACCTATAAGGATGACACTCTGACATTCTCATTCAAGAATGAAGATGCTTACGATGCCCTCATTGTAGAAGATGGTTATAAGGGCTGGGATATGGGTGACGGTGCTTTCGATCCCGAGACATTGGAACTTACATCCACCGAAGAATATCCATATCAATGGTATGTTATGGATGAGGACACGTTTGAAATGGATGTGGAATACCTGAGTTCCTTTGAATTCAAGTTAGTTGATGGAAAGACTGCTGTAGGCGGTCAGATGGAACTGGAGTTTAAAAAGAGATAATAAAAACAGATTGCGATATGAAATCAGCTTTATATTATATCTGTGCTGTTGTTTCTCTTAGTCTGGCATTAACATCCTGTGATAAGGATGACGTTAACGATGACGGAGAAAAGACTGTTCTGGAGGGTAAATGGGAACACTCCGAAAGAACCGATTATGAAAACGACGGCTATGCAGACCAGGTGGAGAGCTTTACCTTTAGTGGTAACAAATTTGTTCTGGAAAGTACTGAAACAGGTGTAAATCCATATGGAGAGTCATGGGGTTACGGTCATAAGC